>WPCI01038737.1_pt1 | contig 28626 bp, 14 predicted proteins | sample 5399871 | NCBI WGS metagenome assembly WPCI01 (sample SAMN12869469, study PRJNA574797) | sludge metagenome | isolation source: wastewater treatment of pH7 | place: China:Beijing | collected 2019-05-20 | reverse complement strand
AGGTTGTTCAGACCCGAGAACAGGCTCACCTTGCTGAACTTCGATACCCCGGTGAGCATCGCAAACTTGATGTGCGCGTCCGCATCCTTGATCACCGAATACAGGTCACGCAGCCCGTCACGCATCTGCCGCGCAATGTCCGGGCAGGTGAGATTGTCCAGAATCGGCTTGTCGTACTCATCCACCAGCACCACCACACGCTGGCCGTAGCCTTGTTCAGCCTGACGGATCAGGGCCGTGAAACGCCCCGCCACGCTGGCCGATTTGCCTTCCACCCCGAGGCGCTGTTCATTCTCGCGCAGCAACTCATCGATGCGCTGGTCCAGTTCGGCGCGGGTCTTGACGATACCGCCGCCGAAGCTGAAGCGGATCACCGGATAGCGTACCGACCAGTCCCATTTGTCGTGGCAGTACAGCCCACGAAACAGCGCCTCGTTACCCGCGAACAGTTCCGCCAGCGTGTCGATGAACAGGCTCTTGCCGAAACGGCGCGGGCGCGACAGGAAGTAATGCGTGCCCTGCTCGATCAGGTTCAGCGCATGGGCGGTCTTGTCGACGTAGTAGTAATCGTCCTCGCGAATCTTCGCGAAGGTCTGGATGCCGATGGGCAGTTTCTTGCGGGACGGAACAGCGGACATGACAACTCCTGAAACAACGCGGGCGGGCTTCGGCCGATTCTACGGTCTTTGCCCGCCCGCGTCCCGGATACGCAGGGAGCGGCCTTGAGCCCCCTGCTCAGGCGCAGGCTCACCACGCCATCCAACTCGCATCACCATGATCGGGTACCGGGTTCGGCACGCATTCAACGCTGCCAAGTTGTGCTGTGTGCTGGCACGCTCCGGATGAGCTCTGGCCGGCTGCCCGCTGTGTCCGGATGACAGCCGCTTACCCCGAGCGGCTTTTTTACTTTTGTGGCCCGGAACATCGGCCCGAACAATACATCGAGCCGCGAGCAAACACCGCACTGAAAGCCAAGGACAAGGACAAGGACGGCTACGCCGTCCGCGCTATCCTTCCCCACCCTGAACGGCGTGGCTTGTCGCGCACCGGGTCAGTCGAACCGAAAAGCCGACAGCGTGGTTTCCATCACCCTGTCGCTGAAGATGCGTTGGCCGGCTCCTTCGCCGGCGGCACCGGCCACCACCATCAGCGGCAGCAGGTGTTCCTCGGCATGCGGTGGATGACACAGGCGGGCAGACGGTGCCTGTTCCCAAGTGGCCAGCGCCTGCTCACGCTGCTGCGCGGCAGACTTGATCGTCTGCACCAGCCAGCGGTCGAAGTCGTCCGAGATCGGCCCGAAGCGCGGGTCGCCATAGCCGCGCATGTTGTGAAAGCTCATGCCACTGCCAACGATCAGCACACCTTCGTCGCGCAGCGCCGCAAGCGCGCGACCGGCCTCCAGATGCGCCTGAGGCTCCAGGTCATGGCGCAGCGAGAGTTGCACCACCGGGATGTCGGCGGCGGGGAACATCAGTTTCAGCGGGATGAACATGCCGTGATCGAAACCGCGCGTGGGGTCCTGTTGGGCCGGCAGTTGCGCCTGACCGAGCAGGCCGGCGATGCGCGCTGCCAGTGGCGGCTCGCCGGGGGCCGGATAGCGCAGTTCGTAGGTGTGCGGCGGAAAACCGTAGTAATCGTAGAACAGCGTCGGTTGGGTGCCGCTGGTGACGCTGAAGACCGGCTCCAGCCAATGCGCCGAAACCACCACGATGGCCGTGGGGCGCGCGGGTAAAGTGCTGGCCACGTTCTTCAGGAAATCCGCCATGGCGTTCCACGCGTCAGGCGGATTCCAGTCCATGAAGAAGCAGGGGCCGGCACCATGGGGCACAAACAGGGTGGGCATGCGAGGCGTGTTGCTGGCGGTCATGGCCAAGCTCCGTTGAGTGAACTTGCAGGAGAGCAGTATCGCCTGAATCCCGTTCAGTCGGAAATCGACGAAGCCTGCGCTGCCTCGCAGCGGATCGAGAGGCGCGGGTGGCGATCTCCTGGGTGAACAATGAAACCGGACAGATCGCATGCTACAAGTCCGGACCCTTTATGAGCTGCCCCACGAATTTCGTCTTCCAAATCGGTGGCAACCAATACGAAGTTGCCGGCAAGCTGAGGTGCTGCTGTTCGATCTGCAGGCCAACGAAACGGCGCATTACTGAACCGGGCGTCCAGCCAATCCTTGGTTACTCTTTCAGGATGAAGCTCGTGGGTTAGCCAGCCCCGCTCAAACAACCGCCCTGTGGGGATGAGGCTGGATCCGATTGTAATGCGCAAGAAACTCGCCAATAACATCACCAAACCCCGACAGTTGAGTGTTTCCGACACCCTTGCATTCGCCAACAACCCACCGGCACTTCTCCAGGCTCCAATCCAGACACATCAGGGCGAGTGCCTTTCCGGCCTCCGAGTTGATTTGGTACAGTCGAGTGTGACCACGCAGGCAATCAATGCGGTAGGCATCTTGAGAAGCCTTGTCGCGCAAGCAGTTCCGAAAACGGTAAGCCACCTGCACCAAGTCCTGATGCGAACGAACAGGCAAAAACAGGAGCGTCCGCTGATGGCGTACGTCCTTCGTCACCCACACGGCCCCACCCATGGCATCCAATGGCGCCAGACAGTCGTCCCACGGGGTGGACGAGCAGTACAGTTCGATCCGCCATAACTTGGCATGCTCCAGCAGACGTTCAAACCGAGCCTGCCTTAACAGCTCCGGGTTGATGCGTGCGTTAGAGCCGGCCAACCAGCGGGCAATGCGCATTGTGGACCGCTGAAGCCCTGTGAACGCCTCGTCACTTTGAACGGTCTGCAGCGCATCCACCGCGAGCTTGAGAAAGCGGATCATGTAACGCTTGTCGATGCCTGTGGAGGTGCAGGCGTCACCGAAACTCGGATTCAAATGGTTGGTCAGGAAGAGGCTGCACTCGCCAATCCCGAGCGTCTGTGGCGCTTCTCGGAAGTGCGCCATCCAGTGACAGCAAAATGCCGTGAACCGAACACTCTTTGCGTGCAAACAGTCCGGCTGTGCTGCCAGCGTCTGACGCAGTGATTTCAGCGCCGGCAGCAGTTCGCCAAAATACTGCCGGCGCACCTGCGCACGGTCGGGCATGTACTCGACGATGTGCGCAATCCAGGCTGCTGGAAGCACCCTGAGTCTTTCAACGATGTTGGACTTCCCGGTCAGGCGCTGCAAGGCCGATTCGGGGGTTTCACTGGCTTGGATGCGCATCGCAAGGAGCAGTTGAACCATCGAGCGGGCGCGACAGGACTCGACCCACTGCCAGAGCCTTGTCGATGACTGCGGCTGCGCGAGCGCACTGGCCATCGCATTGTCAAACTGGTCAGGGTCGGTGCTTGTGCTTGCAGCGTAGAGGGCTATGAGCAATTTCGAAATCTCAGTACCAACCAATGCGGGAAGCAGGCTCTCGCGATAGTCGATACTCGCAGGCCCAGCCTGCATCTCCTCCATTTCCCGCACAAAATGGGAGGCGCCTGCGCGCTTTTTGTACTCGACCGGATCCAGAAGAAAACGCACAAACTCCAGCACCGACCCCGGTGAACAGAAAAACGATTCATCGCATTCACCGAATACCATTTTCATTTTTGCACGGGCGATGTGTCCCGTCAGACTGGGTCTCTCCCCGACCGGAACAAAAATCTTCCGATCAAAACGCTGCAGCGTGATCTTTCCCCCGCCCTGCCACCGAATGACGAGAGCCTGCACCAAGACCTTGCCCGCGCGCTCAGGACCTCGCGTCCTGCCCTCAATCGAAATCGCGCCAGTCGCATCATCATTCACTGTCAACACGGTGTCACCCCCAGTTCTCGTCAGCAAAAACCCCGCTAAACCGCCACGCCGCACACCAACGCATCCCTCCAGATTTTCCGGCGTAAAGAAGCTTGACTTGGCTAAAATGCCAAAGTTGCATCTCAATGACAATTGCCTTTTCCGTGCTCCCTTCGATACCAGAAGACCCACCGCCTTTACTCAAGCCCAAGTGCCTGAGCATCGACCTGGAAGTCGGTCGTCAGTCGGCACGCATTCATCAGTTGGGTGCGGTACGCGGCGATACGGGAGACACCCTGAGTTTCCCCCCCGGCAGCCTGAACGAGGCGCTGGAAAAACTCGACACACTGGCCGACACGGCGGCTTTTCTCCTTGGCCACAATCTGGTGGCCTTCGATCTGCAGCACCTGCGGGCCATCCAACCCAATCTGCGCCTGCTGCACAAACCCGTGGTCGACACCCTGCGCCTCAACCCTCTGGCTTTTCCAAAGAATCCCTATCACCACTTGGTAAAACACTACCAGGACGGCCAACTGCTGGGGGCTCGGAAAAACAGCCCGCTCGATGATGCAGAACTGGCCTTGCAGGTTTTCATCGACCAGGTGCGCAACCTGGAGCAAGCCCAAGCCGAACAGCCCGATCTTCTGCTGGCCTGGCACTGGCTCACCACACGCGACCAAGGTGTAACCGGGCTCAACAGCTTTTTCATGAAAATTCGCGCCCGTCTCCAACCCGGAGATGCAGAAGCCCGGGCCGCCATTGCCCGACGCCTGCAGGGCAACAGCTGCCAGGTCGCCAGTCGGCAGATCGTGGCACAAGCGGAACAACTGGGCTGGCCCCTGGCCTATGCCCTGGCCTGGCTGTCGGTGGCGGGTAGCAACTCGGTGATGCCGCCCTGGGTCCGATACCAGTTTCCTGAAGCGGGCCGTCTGATCCGGCAACTGCGCGACACCCCTTGCAGCGAGCCGGATTGCAGCTGGTGCCGACGTGAGCACGATGCCACACACCAACTCAAGCACTGGTTCGGCGCGGATTACGACTTCCGCCCTACACCGGTGGACAAGGAGAGCAGCCTGCCGCTGCAGCAGGTGATCGTCGAGCAGGCCATGCGCGGCCAGCACAACCTGGGCATCCTGCCCACCGGCACCGGCAAATCCCTCTGTTACCAGATACCCGCCCTGTCGCGTTTTGTCCGCACCGGGGCCCTGACCGTGGTCATTTCTCCGCTGGTGGCGCTGATGGAAGATCAGGTCAAGGGCTTGCGCGAGCGCGGCATTGCCGGCTGTGCGGCGATCAACGGCCTGCTCTCGATGCCGGAACGGGCCGATGTGCTGGAGCGGGTGCGTCTGGGCGATGTGGGCATTCTGCTCATTGCCCCGGAACAGTTGCGCAATCGCAGCGTCCGCAAAGTGCTGGGGCAGCGGGAGATTGGCGCCTGGGTATTCGATGAGGCGCACTGTCTGTCCAAGTGGGGCCAGGATTTCCGCACCGATTATCGCTACGTCGCCCGCTTCATCCACGAAAACCTTGAGGCCTCGCCGGACAAGACCCTGCCGCTGATCCAGTGCCTCACGGCCACCGCCAAGCCCGAAGTGGTGGCGGACATCGTCAGTCATTTCCGTAAAGCTCTGGACATCGAACTGTGCGTGCTGGATGGCGGCACAGGACGGGACAACCTCAGCTTCGATGTAATCCAGACCACCCCAGGCGAAAAGTTTTCCCGCGTCGCCCAGCTGATCACCGAGGCGCTCCCGCCGGAGCAAAGCGGCGGCGCCATTACCTATTGCGCCACCCGCAAGCAGACCGAAGACCTCGCCCAGTTCCTGCGCGACAAGGGGCTGGCGGCGGCACCCTATCACGCCAGACTGCCCCCCGAAACCAAGAAGGACACGCAAAAGGCCTTCATCTCCGGCGAATTGCGCGTCATTGCGGCCACCAACGCCTTTGGTATGGGTATCGACAAATCCGATGTACGACTGGTGGTACATGCGGACATTCCCGGATCCCTGGAAAACTACCTGCAGGAAGCCGGACGGGCCGGGCGGGACCGGGCGGCTGCCCGTTGCGTGCTGCTTTATGTTACCGACGACGTAGAGCGACAGCACAGCATGACCGCCGCATCGCGCCTGTCGCGGCGGGACATTCAAAGCGTGCTGCGGGCCCTGCGCCAGTTGCAGGGCAAGAAGAACCGGGAGGCGCCCATCGTCGCCACTTCCGGCGAAATTCTGGCCGAAGATGAGGAAGAAAGCTTCAAGCGCGACACGGCCACCGACGACACCCGGGTGCGGACTGCCATCGCCTGGCTGGAGGAGGCCGGCTTGGTGCGGCGCGAGGAAAACAGCGTGCAGCTTTTCCCTTCCTCCCTGCGTGTCAAGGACCTGGCCGAGGCAGAGAGCAAACTGAGTCAGGTCATTCCTGCCGCTCCGGAGCGCAAGAAGTACCTGGATCTGCTGCAAATCCTGATCAATACCCCGGCCGACGAAGGTATCACCACCGACGAACTGATGGCCATGGCCGGTTTCACCTCCGCCGGCTTGCGCGAGGCCCTGCACCTGTTCGACAAGTTGGACATTTCCAGCAACGACACTGCCATGACGGCCTACGTGCATGTGGGCGTCGAACAGTCCTCGAAAAAGCGTCTCGAGGACGCCTGCAGCCTGGAAAAAGCCCTCCTTGCCTTGCTGCGTGAAACCGCGCCGGATGCGATCACCGGGGAGGGTTACCCGCTCAACCTGCGCCTGCTCACCCAAGCCCTGAAGGACCAAGGTCACGGCAATGCCCTGCCACAACGCTTGCGCCAGATCATTCAGGGGCTGGCCGGCGATGGCCGGGAGGACGAACAGGGTACCGGCAGCCTGCAACTCAAGCGCGCCAACGACCCGGAGCAGGTGCATGTCACCCTGACGCGCAGCTGGAGCAAGATCGAGCAGATTGCCGAACGCCGCCGCAGCGCCGCCAGCCGCCTGCTCGAACACTGGCTGTCCTGCCTCGAAAAGGGGGCCAAGGGCAATGACCAACTTTCGGAAACCACCCTGGGCAAGCTGACTGCCAGCGTCTCCGGAGACCAACTGCTGATAGCGGAAACCGCCAATCTGCGCCGCCTGGTGGAACGCGCCCTGCTCTGGCTGCATGAACAGGAGGTGCTGCGCCTCAACAAGGGCCTGGCAATCTTCCGCACCGCCATGACTCTGCACCTGGAGAGCAACTGGAAGCTGCAGTTCAACAAGGAGCATTACGGTCCCCTGGCATTGCACTACAACGAGCTGACCCGGCAGATCCACATCATGGCCGAATACGCCGAGCGCGGCCTGCAGCGCATGGCCGACGCCCTGCAACTGGCCATGGATTACTTCAACCTCAGCCGGGTGGAGTTCCTCAAGCGCTGGCTCCCCGGCCGGGAGAGCGAGTTGGAACGCCAGACCACGCCACAATCCTGGGACGCCATTGTGGAGCCCCTTGCCAAGCCACATCAGCGTGCCATCGTCGCGGACGACCGCGAAAGCGCCAACCTGCTGGTGCTGGCCGGCCCCGGATCGGGCAAAACCCGGGTTCTGGTGCATCGCATCTCCTATCTGATACGGGTACGCCGGGAGAGTCCGCGCAGCATCATCGCCCTGGCCTACAACCGCCATGCTGCCCTGGAAATCCGCCGCCGCTTGCGCGAATTGATTGGTCCGGACGCCTTCGGGGTCACGGTGATGACCTGTCACGCGCTGGCCATGCGTCTGGTAGGCGCCAGTTTTGCGTCACTGGGCGGTCAAACCGAAAAGGATTTCGACGCAGTACTGCGCGAAGCCACCGCCTTGCTCGAAGGCCGGGGGTTGCTGCCAGAAGAGGCTGACCTGCAGCGTGACCGCCTGCTGGCCGGCTTCCGCTGGATGCTCGTGGATGAATACCAGGACATCGGCCCCAGCCACTACGCCCTGATCGCGGCGCTCGCCGGGCGCAAACTCAAGGACGAAGACAGCAAGCTGACCCTGCTGGCCGTCGGTGACGATGACCAGAACATCTACACCTTCGCCGGTGCTTCAGTGCAGTTCATCCGTCAGTTTGCCGAGGACTATCAGGCTCAGACCCGCTTTCTGGTGGAAAACTACCGCTCCACGGCGCACATCATCGAGATGGCCAATGCCATGATTGCCTCAGCCCGGGAACGCATGAAGCAGGATCAGCCCATCCGCACCGATCGCGCCCGGACCCAATCTCCACCCGGCGGCGAGTGGCAAGACCGGGACAGTGTCGTGCAGGGACGGGTACAGATACTGCCCGCCGGACAGGATGCCGAACAGCAGGCCGTGGCCGTCCTCACCGAAATCCAGCGCTTACGCCCCCTGGGCCTGGACCTCGACAAAACGGCCGTCATCGCCCGTCAGTGGAAATTTCTCGCCCCCCTGCGCGCCGCCTGCGAGAGCCTGGGCCTTCCGGTGAGCATGGCAGATGAGGAACCCCCACCCTTGTGGCGTCTGCGTGAAACCCAAGCCTTGCTGAATTTTGCCGAAGCCCACAGCCCCTTGGTCAAGGCCGAAGCGCTGCTGACCTGGCTCGCCCGCTCTCCGGAAACCCCCTGGCGCAGTTGTCTGGAAGAGGCCATGGCTGCCTTCGCCGAAGACACCCAAGGCGCGGAAGTATCTCTGCCCCATTTTCGCGACTGGCTTGCCGAATGGGGCCGGGCCAGCCGCCAGCGTCAGAACGGCTTGCTGCTGCTCTCCGCACATCGCGCCAAAGGCCTGGAATTCGAGCATGTGTTCGTACTCGACGGGGAATGGAACCCACAGCGAGGCGAGGATGTCGATGCTGTACGCCGGCTCTACTACGTGGCCATGACCCGGGCCCGGGAAACCCTGACCCTGACCCGTCTGGAACAAGGCAACCGCTTCATCGATACCCTGCCGGAAAGCCCGGCCCTGCTGCGGCGCCCACCCAGCCAGTGGCTGCCACCGCCCCCTGGGCTCAAGCACCGTTACCTGATTCCCTCGCTGCAGGACATCGCGCTCAGCCATACGGGCTGGCAAAAGGTCAGCGCGCCCATCCACCACCACCTCACAGCGCTGCAGGTAGGCGATGCCCTGCAACTGGTGCAGGACGAAAAGGGCTACGCATTGTGGAACGCAAGCGGCCGGCCCGTCGGCCGCCTGGCGAAAAAATTTGCACCGCCTCCAGGGCTGGCCTGCCTGAGCGCCCGGGTACATGCCATGATCGTCTGGCGCAAAACCGACAGCGCCCCGGAATACCAGGACCGCTGTCGTTCTGAAGCCTGGGAGGTGGTGGTGCCGGGGTTGGTGTTCGGTCCTCCCCCCCATCCATAGCAGCAGCGGTCCGGATGGTTCTTACAGCTGGAAGCGGCGAATGATTTCCTGCAACTGCGCTGCACGCTCGGACAAATCCTGAGATGCGGTGGCGGTCTGCCGCACGGCTGTGCTGTTTTCCTCGCTCATGCTGGCGATCACCTCCACATTCTTCGCAATGTCGGTGCTCGCCGCAGACTGCTCGCCCAGCGCCAGCGAAATTTCACCCACCGCGCTCACCACTTGCTCGGAGGCCTGATTGATGCGTCCGATCGCTTCGCCGGCCTGGTCAGCCAGGACTACGCTCTTCTGCACCCCTTCGGCCTGCTGCTCCATGCTATGCACTGCCACATCGGTTCCGGAAGTGATCTGATCGACAATGCGCGCAATGTCCTGGGTGGATGCGGCGGTGCGCTCGGCAAGCTTGCGCACCTCGTCGGCCACCACAGCAAAACCGCGCCCCTGCTCACCGGCCCGGGCCGCCTCGATGGCCGCATTCAGGGCCAGCAGATTGGTCTGTTCGGCCACTTCCTTGATGATGCCCACGACCGAAGAAATTTCACGCGAATGCTCACCCAGTTCGCGCACCACCTGGGCAGAGTCCGTCACCGCCCGGGCGATGTTCTGGATGTCCTTGACCACCGCTCCGATCACCTTGCGCCCCTCGCCCGATGCAGCCCCCGACTCCTCGGCCATGCGCCGGGCCTCGCTGGCCGAATCGGACACATGATTGATGCTTACGGTCATTTCCTCGACCGAAGCAGCCATCGAAGAAGCCGAACGGGCCTGGTCTTCGGTGGCCTCGGCAATCTGTCCGGACGCAGCGGACAACTCCTCGCTGGCGGCCGCAATGTGCTCGGCACTCTGGCTGATTGTCTCGATCATCTGGCGCATCTGCTGGACCATGTCGCGCAGCGCAAACAGCAGGCTGCCCCGGTCACTCGACTTGACCGAGATATTCACCGACAGATCGCCCTTGGCCACCCGGTTGAGCATCTCGTTGGCGTAGGCCGGCTCCCCCCCGAGCTGCCCCATCACCGAGCGATAAATGAGCGTGCCGGTCACCCCACCCAGCACGATGCCAGCCATCATCAATGCCAGCGTCAGCGTGATCGCACGGTCGGCGTCGCTCTCGGCCAGCTGGGCAGCCTCCAGGGCCAACCTGTTCTGCCGTTCGCTCATTTCATCAAGCAAACGGCCAACTGTATTTGAAGCTGGCAGCATCGCGTTGACGGTATCGCGGTATTGGCTCATCACGGCCTCGAAGGCGAAACTGTCCGAGGCCTCGCGCATGCGCCGCATCTGCGCCTCCATCTCGGTATAGTGCCTGCGCCAGTCGCTGACCGCTCTCGTCAGTTCCGCATACTGACGTTCTGCCTCCTGGCTGTGGCGCGGAATTGCGCTGATCTCTCCCAGAAAACGGTCGATCTGCTGCCAGGACTGCTGCCGTTCGGCGAGAAGTGCATCCAGCGTGGTACGGGTGGTCGCAGAAATGTCATGCAGTGCAAAGACGTTGAAACTCTGCCCACGGATGCGCAAACGTTCCATGTTTGCCCCGTTGTATGCTGCCATCGCCGGCATGCGGCGGTCGGCCAGATCGCTGATGTCATTTTTCATCGCGTATTCGCTTCGGATGGCAAACAGGCTGACCACCGCCAGAATGGCCAGGATCACGCCAAATCCGATGACCAGCAACTGGCTCAAGCGCATGTGCTTCATGATGATTCCCCTTGTTTGAATGCCAGAGGCCCTGCCCCCCGAGGCACAGCCAATGCCACGCACGTGGCCCGCATCGACCTTCCTGAGCGCTGAAAGGCCAATCATTAAATGAGTTTATTCCAAAAAAGCGATATAACCCACACATTCCGGAGCTTTTCCCCGGATTGCAGCGATTCCAAGGCGAGCATAACCTCCGAACTCCCCGCCCAAAGAGCACAACAAACCGACAAAGACCCGTTTTTTGTTACTTTTTCGAACAAGACTTTTTGAATTGGTTCCACTTATCGCTCTTCTGACTCACGCATCTTCTTCGTAAAATTACAACATCATTGCCCTCATCCATACCGACACTGGAGCCCATGCCATGAACTCACGCCACCTCACCGCCGCCCTCCTGCTCGCCCTGGGCAGCCTCAGCGCACAGGCTTCCGAACTGGTCGATCTGAGCGAACACGTGCCCGACGCGGTACTCGAAATCCGCTACTTCGGCCAGAACAACTTTGTCGGCGAAGCCATAGACGGCTACCGGCGTCCCGCCTGCCTGCTCACCGAAGCGGCTGCCAACGCGCTCGCGGGCGTGCAGCAGGAACTACAGGCTGAGGGGCTGGGCATCAAGGTCTTCGACTGCTACCGCCCGCAAATGGCCGTGACGCATTTCGTGCGCTGGGCGCGCGATCTGGAAGACCTGCGCATGAAGGCCGCCTATTACCCGCAGGTGGACAAGGCCAACCTCTTTCGCGATGGCTACATTGCCGAACGCTCCGGACACAGCCGGGGCAGCACGGTCGACCTCACCCTGGTGCACTTCGAGAACGGCCAGGCCGTGGAGCTCGACATGGGCACCGGCTTTGACTTCTTCGACCCGCTGTCCCACACCGACAGCCCCCACATCGACGACACCCAGCGCACCCACCGCCTGCTGCTGCGCGACACCATGCAGCGCCACGGCTTTGTGAACCTGCCCGAGGAATGGTGGCACTACACCCTTGCCAACGAACCCTTCCCGAACACCTATTTCGAACAGCCGGTGGACTGAGCCGTCTGAAGATGCGCAGCCCCCCAGCATGAAATCCATTGCCACGCCCCCCGGCTGAGGCACAGAATAAGCGACTGCTCACACTCCGGACTGCCCGATGTCTGCCAGCCCGTACCCTGTCGCTCGCCTCAACCGCTCATGTCCGGCATGGGGAATACTGTGCGCACTTGTCGTCACCCTGCTGCTGAGCGGGCTGGCACTGGCCGCCGGAGCCCCCACGGAAGACGATGCAAACGCCCCGCCCCCACCGCTGCGGGTGAGCATCGGCATCGTCGACAACAACGAGCCCTACTCCTGGATCGAGGACGGCCGGGTGACCGGCTTTTCCATTGACGTGCTCGAAGCCCTGGCCGCACAGGCCAACATCGAGTTCGAATACCGCGCCGGCAGCTGGCCCGAGCTTTACCCGGCCTTTCTGCGGGGCGAGATCGACGCCATCGACGAAATCTCCTACCGCCCCGACCGCGCCAGCCAGATGCTGTTCACCGAGCCCTATCACTATCGGCAGACGGTCATCATGCACAATCTGGACCGGCCACTGCCACCGGTATCCAGCCTCGAACAGCTGCGCCCTTACCGGATCGGCATCGTCAGCGACATCTATTACAAGAGCGTGCTGCTCGAACACCAGATTCCCGTGGTCGAATACAACGGCCTGCCCAACCTGCTGCGCGCGCTGGCCTTTGGCTGGGTGGATGCGATTGCCGGACCGGAGGTCACGCTGCGCTTCCTGGCCCGCAAGAGCGGCTTCAACCAGCTGACGGTGGCTGGGCGCCCCTCGATGAACGGACTGGAGATGGAAGACTTCCGGATTGCCGTGGGGCTGGATCGTACCGCCCTGCACCAGCGCCTGCAGGCCGCGCTGGCGGCCATCCCGACAACGCAACTGCGTCATCTGGAAGAAATCTGGCAGGAATTCGGCGGACGCGAGATCGACGCCACCACGCCCGCCGACGTACTCAGCGAACAGTCCCGTGCCTACGTGCGCCGCCTCGGGCCGGTGCGGGTGGGCATCATGCGCGACTACCCCCCTTTCAGCTTCCACGACGGCGGCAAAGTGCAAGGACTGGCGGTCGATATGCTCACCCGGGTGCAGGACCTCACCGGCCTGCAGGTGATTCCGGTCACCGACCGCTGGAGCGTGCTCATCGACCTGTTCCAGAGAGGCGAGATCGACGTGATGAGCAACATCTCGTTCAGCCCCGAACGGGAAGCCTTCGCACGCTTCACCCACCCCTATCATGTGATCCCCAACGTGGCCTTCACCCGAAGGCCGGAACTGCGCCTCAACAGTCCGGAAGACCTGCGCGGCCTGCGCATCGCGCTGGGCAACGGCATCTACTACGAAGCACCGCTGCGACGCCTGTTCGGCGACGACGTCGTGGCCTTTTCCAGCCAGCAGTCCATGTTCGCAGCACTGGCCGAAGGCACGGTGGATGTGGTGCTCGCCGCCCTGCCGCACGGCAACCACTGGGTGCGCGAACTGGCCCTGGCGGATGTGCGGGTGGCCGGGGAGCTGCAACTCGACGGCATCGGCGGCGAAGACCTGCGCTTTGCCGTGCGTCCGGCACTGGAACCCCTGGCCGGCATCATCGACCAGGCCTTGCAACGGATTTCCCCCACCGAGCTGCGCACCATCGAAGATCGCTGGCTGGGTGCAGCCCTGCCTGAGCGCATGACCAACCCGGCGCAGGACGCTGCCAACGGCGCCCGCCCGATCACCCTCAGCACAACCGAGCAGACTTATCTGGCGCAACGCGAACACACCCTGCGGGCCTGTGTCGATCCGGCATGGATGCCGATCGAGGGGTTGGACCAGCATGGCCAGCTCACCGGCATGTCATCCGATTTTCTGGCGCTGTTCACGCAACGCAGCGGAATACACTTCAAGGTACTACCTACAGCAAGCTGGGAAGCCTCGGTGCAGGCGGCCATCGCGCGCGAGTGCGATCTATTTACGCTGGCAATGGAAACGCCGGAACGGCTCGCCTACATGGACTTCAGCTCGCCGCTGTACATGGTGCCCACCGCAGTGCTGGGGCGTTTCGAAACCCCCTTCATCGAAACGCTCAGCGATCTGGCCGACAAACCGGTGGGCGTCGTGCGCAACTATGCCTTTCTCGAACTGCTGCGCGCCCGCAACCCGAGCATCCGGCTGGTGCCGGTCGACAGCGAGGCCGACGGCCTGCAGCGTCTACAGGCGGGTGAGTTGTACGCTTACATCGGCACCCTGCTCACCGCCAGCCACTACATCCAGCAGCACAAGATGGTCGACATCAAGGTGATTGGCCGGGCGCCGCTGGACTGGGTGCTGGCCCTGGGCACCCGGAACGACCACCCGGAACTGGCCGGCATCGCGCAAAAACTGGTCGACTCGATCACCGATCAGGACCGCCAGACCATAGAGGCCAACTGGCGCACGCTGCGCATCGAGGAGCGCATCGACTACCGGCTGCTGTGGCAGATCGTACTCGCGGCCCTGCTCATCCTCTCTGCGTTGTTCTTCTGGAACCGCAAGCTGAATACCCTCAACCGCAGGCTCGCCGAGGCCAATCGCCTGCTTGAGGCCCACAACCTCATCGACGGGCTGACCGAGATCGGCAACCGGAAATACTTCGACCGGGAGTTTCCGCGCAACTTCCAGCAATGCCGGCGCAACCGGCTCGGCTTCATGGTGGCGATGGTCGACATCGACCATTTCAAGCAAGTCAACGACACCTGGGGGCATGCCGCCGGCGACCAGTGCCTGCAACAGCTCGCCGCCTGCCTGCGCGAACACTTCCGGCGCGGTACCGACCACCTCGCGCGCATTGGCGGAGAAGAGTTCGTGGTGTTTGCCAGCTTCGAAGATGAAGACGAAGCGAAGGCCTGTTTCGAGGCGCTGCGCCAGAAAGTGGAAGCACTGCGCATCCGGGCGGGCAACGATACATTCGGCTTCACGATCAGCATCGGGCTGTACCTGAAAAAACCGGTCTCCGCCCGCGAAGCCAGCGAGTGCCTGAAGATTGCCGATGAGGCCCTGTACGAGGCCAAGCGCAGCGGCCGCAACCGCTGCATCGTGCACAACCGGCTGGAAGGCCCGCAGCAACGGACACACTCCGAAGTGCCGGGCTGACACCCGGCCGCCTCACTCCGCCACGAGGGCGTCGATCACCGACTTCACTTCGTCGGCGTCCCACTCGATCGCGGTGTTGACCGAGTAACGCACCCGGCCCTCGCGATCCACCAGAAAGGAGCTGGGGAACGCAAACACGCCCCAGCGCCCGGACACCGCCCCGTCCTCATCCATCAGCACCGGAAAATCGACCCGCACCCTGTCCATGAACGCCAGAATGTGGGCCGCCTCTTCCTTGAAGTTGACCGACACGATGGCAAAATCTTCGCCATCGTAGGCGGCCGCCAGGCGGTTCATCGACGGGATTTCATGCACACAGGGCGGGCACCAGGTGGCCCAGAAATTTACCAGCGTCACCCGCCCCGCCTGTTCGTCCATCGCATGCTCCACACCCCGGGCGTCGTGCAGCACGAAACCGGGCGCCGGATCGGCAGGACGCTCGATCAGGCCATAGGCCGGCACCACCGGCGCATCGTCATCGATGCCCACATTGACCACCCCCTGCGGACGCGGGGCGGCCGCCAGCAGACGCGCAGATGCGAGCAAACGGGCGGGTGTGGCGGCAATCGCCTCCTCCACCTCGGGCGGCACCGGGCCAGCGAGGTTTTCAAGGCTTTCGCTGGCAGGCTGTTCGGTCTGCAGCAGGTAGTAATCCCGCATCCCGCGCACCAGCCAGGCATGAGCGGGGCTGCCCGCCCGATGCAGCTGCGCGAGCAGTTCGCCCAGCCGCGCGCGGTTGGTGCCCAGTTCGGGCTGCATGATCATCACCGGCAACGTGGTGCCCTGCACCACCGACAACAGCTCCGGGGGTTCGCCCGCCACCGGCGTGCCACGATACAGGTTCGGAAAGAACAGCACCGCACCCACGGCCGGCGGCCCCTCATGCGCAGCATCGGGTTCAGCGGCACGCCGCTGCTGCCAGACATGCAACCCCTTCAGCGCAGGGGCCGCCATGCGGTCACTGGCCACCAGCAGCACCGGAGCCCCGGCGGCTTCGGCCACGGCCGCCTCGACCAGCGTGGCCACCGGCGTCCCGCTCATGCTGCGGATTGCCTCTGCGCTGCGCTCCAGAAACAGCGCATCGAGCAGATCGACCTGCCAGACCGTGGCCCCCTCTGCGGCCAGCCAGGCAGCAATCTGCTGTGGCCGGGCCATCTCCGCATACTGGTTGGCAAGCCAGATGAACAACGGCCCGTCGGCACGGCCCGCAACACTGGCTGGCGCATGCACCCGCACATCGAGCACGTCGCCCTCAGCCGTCTGCAACGTGCGCGCCTGCGCGGGCTCCGGAATGGCCGGACCGGACGTGGCCAGCCCTGACCAGGACACCCCTACCCCTACCCACACTCCAAAGCCCACCGCCAGCGCGGCCAGCCGGCCACGCACATCCGCCCCACCCCTCATGCCATCCTCATGCCGAAAGATCGACAAAATTGAAGGTGCGGCCATCGAAGAGACCCTGATCGCTCAGCTTCAGCTCCGGAATCACCAGCAAGGCCATGAAGGAAAGCGTCATGTACGGTGCGCGCAACGGCGAGCCAAGGCGCTGCCCGAGCGCCTGAAGCTGCGCGTAGGCCTGGCCCACCCGGTCGCCATCCCGGTCGCTCATCAGCCCGGCCACCGGCAAGGGCAGGCTGTGCACGCCGTCCGGCGCAACTGCAGCAATGCCGCCCCGGTGCGCGATGACCTCATTCACCGCCGCACACACCGCTGCCGCACTCACCCCCACCGCCACGATGTTGTGCGAATCGTGCGCCACCGACGACGCCAGCGCGCCCTGCCGCAGGCCAAAACCACGCACGAAGGCCAGCGCGGGGGGCGCCTTGTGATAACGGTTGACCACTGCCAGCAACAGCACATCGCGGTCGATGTCGGGCAACACCTGTCCGCCCTCGCAACGCGGGGCCAGCCTGCACTCCCGGGTGAGCAGCTCACCGTCGATGACCTCGATCACCCTCAACTGCCGTGCCGCATCGCCGTGCCACCAGGGCACCCTGAAATCATCCGCTGCAAAGGGGGTGGTGGCGAAGCGGTTCACCGGCTCCACCGGCACCGGTTCGAGCAGGCTTTCGCCATCGCAGGCCACCAGCCGCCCCCCCACCCAGGTGCGCCGGACGCGGAAATCCTTCAGGTCATCGACCTCCACTGCGTCCATCCGCTCGCCCAGCGCCAGCAGCCCCATCGGCAGATTGTAGTGACGTACCGGGTTGAGCGAGGCGCAGCGCAGCACATCATGCACGTCATGTCCGAGCGCCACGGCCCGCGCCAGGAGACGGTCGATATGCCCCTCGAGCAGTTCGTCGGGGTGTTTGTCGTCGCTGCAGAACATCACCTTGTCGGGCCAGCGGGCAATCAGCGGGTGCAAGGTGTCGAAGTTTCGTGCGGCCGACCCTTCGCGAATCTGTATGCACATCCCGGCCGCGATCTTTTCCTCGGCCTCCTCCAGCGTGGTGCACTCATGGTCGGTGCCGATGCCAGCGGCCACATACTGCCTGAGCGCCTCGCCCCTCAGGCCCGGTGCGTGCCCGTCCACCGGCAGCTTGCGGCGGTGCGCCAGCGCGAGCTTCGCATGCACCCCGGCATCGCCCGACAGCACGCCGGGGAAATTCATCATTTCGGACAGATACACTGCATCGCCGGAGGCGAACAGTTGTTCGATGTCGTCCGCTTCAAGTTCGGCCCCTGCCGTCTCGAAGGCGGTGGCCGGCACGCAGGACGGTGCCCCCCAGAACACGCGGAAGGGAGAACGGCGCGCATTGTCGACCATGAAACGCACGCCGCTCACGCCCAGCACGTTGGCGATTTCATGCGGATCGGACACCGAGGCCACAGTGCCGTGACGGCAGGCAATGCGCCCAAACTCGGCCGGGGTGAGCATGGAGCTCTCGATGTGTACATGCGCATCGATGAGACCGGGGATCAGGCATCGCGCGCCCTCCTGCTCCGGCCCCAGGCGTTCGATGTCAGTGATCACGCCATCGCGCCACTGCAGATTGCCGAAGAAGGTCTCACGCCGATGAATGTCAACGATATTGACACCTTCGAGCCTGTTGAATTGTCTGTTCATGCTCAGCCCCTCCCCGGCCACGCCCGATTGCAAGACATGGCATGCGCATGGCGCACACCCTGTTGCAAGCATAGCGCGATCGGCCCCCAAACTGCATCGCCAGCAGACCAGTGGCAGCCCTCAACCGCCCAAACCATGCTCCACGGCCCAGACCGCAGCCTGTACCCGGCTGTTCAGGCCAAGCTTGCGCAGCAGGTTCTGAACATGAATTTTCACCGTGCTCTCAGCCAGCGCCAGCGTCCGGGCAACTTCCTTGTTGCTCGCACCACGGGCAATGAAAGCGAGAATTTCGCGTTCGCGCGGCGTCAGCCCCGCCAGTCCCGCGCTGCCCTCGCCAGCAGCACTGCCACTGCTTCCAGCACCGCCGCCGGCAGGCTGCGCACGTGGCCCGGTACCCGCTCCCTGGGCCGCCTCGCGCCCTTCGCGCACGCTGTCGATGAGCTTGCCCAGCATCTGCGGCGACACCACCGACTCGCCGGCCGCTGCTGCACGAATGGCCGACACCAGGGTATCGGCCTCGATGTTCTTCAACAGATAACCGCAGGCCCCGGCACGCAGCGCCTGCAGCAGATCGTCGCCTTCCTCGGACACGGTCAGCACCAGCACCTGAATGTCAGGCGCAGCCTCCTTGATCAGCCTCGCCGACTCCACCCCGGTCAGACCCGGCATGTGCAGGTCGAGCAGCACCACATCGGGCTGCAGTTGCACGCTGCGCTTGACCCCCTCCATGCCGTCGCCAGCCTCGCCGATGATGTCGAACTCGGGATACAACTGCAGCAGCGAACGAATGCCGCTGCGAAACAGCTTGTGGTCATCGACCAGCAGGATGCGGATGCTCTCACTCACACTCATTTTCCTCTCCAGAGCCTGCCGCACGGCGAGGCAGGGACAGGCTGACCTGGGTGCCCTGCCCCGGGCGGGAGTGTATCGACAGTCGCCCGCCGATGCCACGCGCCCGCTCGCGCATCACCTCCATGCCGATGTGCTCGGCGGTGTCGAGCGTTCCGAGGGTGTCCTCTGGAATGCCGCTACCGTCGTCACGCACCTGAATGTCCAGCCCGTCGAGCGCCCGCCGTATGCGCACCTGCACCGAGCGGGCCGAAGCATGCTTGCGCACGTTGGACAGGGCTTCCTGCACGATGTAGAGCACCTGCGTTTCCACCTCGGGGTCGAGCGGCGCGCCCCCGCCCTGCACATCCAGGCTGGTGGCAATGCCGCTTTGCTCGGACAGCCGGCGCAGGCTGTCGCCGATCGCCTTGTCCAGATCGTGCTCGCCCACCCGGGCGCGAAAATGCACCATCAGTTCGCGCACGTCGTCGTAGCTTTCCTGCAGTCCCTGATGCAGCAAACGCAGCCCGTTGCGCATGCCGCGCTCGTCCCCCCGCCCCAGCGCCCCTTCGAGCATCTGCACCTGCAGGTTCATGAAGGCCAGCGCCTGGGCAATCGAGTCGTGCAGCTCACGGGCAATCAGGTTGCGCTCTTCGGACACCGCCAGCTCGCGCGCACGCGCCTGCAGGCGCAACCCCTCGATGGCGGCCCCGAGTTGCTGACCAAGCGTTTCAAGCAGTTGCCGATCGGAGCCGGGCAACTCGCCGGGCTGTGCGAAATACAGGTTGAACACCCCGATGGTGCGTTTGCCGGCAACCACGGCGGTGGCGGTGACCAGCGCAAAACCGGCCTTGCGACAGGTTTCCCGGGGCACAGCGTCGCGCTGCTGCAGCGGCATGGCGATCAGCGTACCGCGTACCCGGCTGGCCGCGCCGCACAAACAGTCATTGCACGACAGCACCGCCTCATCGGACAGGAAATCATCCTGCAAACCCTCGCCTACCGTAATGCACAACTGCGCCCCCTCCCGGTCAAGCAGCCTGACCGCTCCGGCGCTGGCCCGGAAGGAATGCATCACCTGCTGCAGGAAGCCACGGCACAGCCCGTCCACATCGCTGGCACTGCTCAGAAAGTCGCTGGTGGCATACAGGATGCCCAGCTGACGGTGCTTCTCGCTGAGCGAGCGGGTCTTGTCGGCCACCCGTTGCTCCAGCGTGGCGTACAGGTCCTGCAGATGGCCGGCGGTGCGGTTGAAGCCTTCGGCCAGGCGACCGAACTCATCTTCGGAGGTGACTTCCAGGCGGTGCGAAAAGTCATCGCGTGCCCAGTGCGCCACACCGGCCGTCAGCTCGCCCAGCGGACGGATCACCTGCACGAAGAAAAAGCGGATCAGGATCAGCGTGCCGGCCACGGCCAGCAACAGCAGTGCCACTTGCGACATCTGCAGGATGTTGGTGCTGCGCGCGTAACTGCGCTCCATCTTCACTACCAGGGTGTCGATGTCGGCCACAAAACCCGGCAGGGCTTGGGTATAGGCCACCACGCGCGGATCGTCGCGCTGTTCGGGGGGCTGCGTGCGCAGTTGCTGCAGCACCGGACGCAGCCCTGCGCGCCAGTCGTCAATGAGGACCGCCAGGGTGGCCGGAATGCCGTCGCCACGCGGAATGAACAACGGACGGGCCGGGTCGCCGCGCTGCAGGTCGTGCAAGGTGTGCTCCATCCTGAGCACCATCTGCTCCAGCGTGGCTGCAAAGTGCTGCGGGCCAGCAACGGATGTGGCCGCAACCGGTGAGGTTCCGGCAAAGCCGTTCAGGTGATGACCAATCTGGTAAGCCTTCATGCGCAGGCTGCCGGCATCGTTGATCGCCGCCGAGGCGCCTTTCAGCTGCCAGGACACGAACAGGGTGACACCAATCGCACACAGCGCGAACAGGAAGAACACCAGCAACATGCCGATGATCTTGCTGCCCAGGCTGTGGCGGGTACCCGCAAGCATGTCGTCCGAATCCTGTGAGCTGACTCGTGAGTCTAGCAGCCCCGGCACCGGTACGGACAGTGGCGACCTCGCCCAGCGACGCCAAAAGCGGCGCCACTGGGCAAGGCCGCCAGCGCTGGCGTGCCCGAAGGGAAACGGAATCACTGCACCAGCGGACTGTCGGCCGCATCCAGGGCGCAGTGCTCCAGCTTCGCCTCACCGGCGAGCACGCTCAGATACTGCCGCAGGCCCTGGGCGAAGTGCCGCCGCACCAGCTCGGCACGTACCGCGCCGGCCACCTCCTCGAAGGCGCGCTGGCGGCCCGGATCGCGCTCCAGCACCTCCACCACATGAAAACCGAAGCGTGAATGCACCAGCCGCGCGAGCACGCCCACCTCGTTTTGCCCGAACACCTCGCGTGCGAACTCGGGCGCGCACTCCTCCGCCTTCAGCCAGCCCAGGGCGCCCCCTTGCGCCCCACTGGGGCAGTTGGACCACTCCCCGGCCGCCCGCGCAAAGGCCAGGTCGGCCTGCTGGCCCGATGGTTCGCAGCGCAGGGCCAGCAGGCAGGCTTCGGCACGCTGGCGCAGCGCATCGACCGGCACGCCCGGGGTGACCGCAAACAGGATGTGACGCAGCCGCACCCGCTCGGCCTCGCGGTAATGGGCCTGGCGGCTGGCATGGTAGCGCCGGCAGGCCGCCTCATCCGGCTCGGCAGCGGGCAGCACGCGCTCCAGCAGGGCCTCGATGGCAGCGCTCGCGGCCTCGTCCAGAATGCCGTCGCCACTGGCCCTGACCACTGCCGGCAGCACGCCTTCACGCACGGCGGCCTGGCGCAGCAACTCACTGCAGGCACGCTGGCGCAATTCGGCCACGGAAAGCTCTTCGTCGGCCCGGTGCAGGGCCACCCCATTCACCCGGGCGATGGCGCCGTGCGGCACGTGTGCCATCTGCGTCATCTGCATGGCAGGGTCCATCACCGCCTCCATCCGTTCATCGACAGACATGATCCTCTCTCCTCAGGGCTTCGGACGGGCGACCGGCAACGGACTGTTTTCCGGCAGGTTCAGCCGGCGGCTGCGCACCAGCTGATGAGGCCGCAGCACATAGGTGAGCGCGGCGAAGCCACTCCATACATGCACCAGCCGGGTAAAGGGGAACAACAGGAAAAGGGTTGCACCCAGCAGCACATGCAGCTTGTAGTGCCAGGGGATGCTGGCGAGCGCAGCCTGGTCGATCGGTCGGAAGGTCATGATGCGCTGCGCCCCGTCGGCCAGGGCCATCATCAACTCGCCATCGGTATGGTGCAGCGAGCTGGGCAGGGTGGACAGGCCGATCACCAGCTGAATCCACAGGATGATCAGCACCGCCATGTCTGAGCGGCGGCTGGTCAGGCGGATGCGCGGGTCGGTGAACCGGCGGTGCAGCAGGATGCTCAGACCGATGAAGGTGATGACGCCGAACACCCCGCCTGCATACACTGCGATCATCTGCTTGGTGCCCGCCTCCATGAACGGGGCGTACAGCCAGTGCGGCGTGAGCATGCCGAACAGGTGACCGAAGAAGAGCAGCAGGATGCCGGTGTGAAACAGCGTGCTGCCCCATTTGAGCTGGGTGGCCCGCAGCATCTGCGAGGAATCGCTCTTCCAGGTGTATTGGTCGCGGTCGAAGCGGATCAGGCTGCCCACCACGAACACGCTCAGACACACGTAGGGGTAGTACTGGAATAGAAACATTTCGAAGGCGTTCATGATTGTCTTGCTCCGATATGTGATTGAGGGGGCTGGGCGGGTTGCGTGGAGGAGCGTGGCGTGCGCACCAGATGCACCGGTTGCACCGCATCGGGCCGGGACTGGCCGGCCGACGAACAGCCGCCGAAAGCATCCGGCTCGCGCCAGGCATCGTCCAGATCGACCTCCGGCTCGATGGCCACCGCCCGCACCGGTTCGCCGGCCAGTTCCACGAGCGCGGCGAACACCACCGCATACGGTGAGCGGCGCTGGCTCAGTGCGCTGTGAATCGCGTTCAGGATGTGCACGAACTCGCCAATGAAGGCCACCGCCTGCGCGGGCGGCTGGGTGGAGGCGAACTCCAGAACCACCGGCAGAAAGTCGGGCAGTTCGCCCTCGTCCAGGTACAGTCCGGCCTGTTCATAGGTGCGCGCCAGATCGACCAACGCCGGGCCGCGCTCGCGCGAGTCGCCATGCACATGCTCGAACAGGTGCAGCGAGGTGCTGCGCCCCCGGTCGAAGGTTTCGATGTAGCGCGCTTCGGACGCATACGGGTCGTCCGTGCCCAGGGCGCCGATGAGCCGGCCCAGCTCGGCCAGGCGCGGCACGCCCAGCGCCGCCTCGCGGTCGAGCGCCTCGACCAGCGCATCCATCTGCGCCCGGCGCCCGGCGTCCGGGTAGTTGAGCAGGTGAGCCAGTGCGCGCAGGGTCAGCGCAATGCTCCCGCGTGTGTCTTTGGGGTGCATGCTCATACCTCCGCCTTGATCGGAATCGTCCGCTTGCGCTCGGCACCGAACAGGCTGGTGCCAGTCTGCCCTTCCGAGCAGCCGTTGCCGAACGAGAAACCGCAGCTGCCGCGCACGTTGAACGCATTCTCGGCGTACTCGCGGTGGGTGGACGGAATCACGAAGCGGTGTTCGTAGTTGGCAATTGCCATCACCTGGTACATGTCCTCCACCTCGTGCACGCTCAGCCCGGCCTGCTTGAGAACCTCCAGATTCTCACGCCCTTCCACATGCCGGTCGCGCTGGAAGGCCCGCATCGCCAGCATGCGCTCCAGCGCCCGCACCACCGGCGCGGTGTCGCCCGCCGTGAGCAGGTTTGCCAGATACTTCACCGGGATGCGCAGCGACTTGACATCGGGAATCTGTCCGTTGGCGCCGATCTGCCCGGCATTCGCGGCCGACGAGATCGGCGACAACGGCGGCACGTACCACACCATCGGCAGCGTGCGGTATTCCGGGTGCAGCGGCAGCGCCACCTTCCAGTCCACCGCCATCTTGTACACCGGACTCTTGCGGGCCGCCTCCAGCCAGGCCTCGGGGATGCCGTCCTTGCGTGCCTGCTCGATCACCGCCGGATCGTCCGGATTGAGGAAGAGGTCGAGCTGCGCCTGGTACAGGTCGCGGTCGTGCGCCACGCTGGCGGCGGCCTCGATGCGGTCGGCGTCATACAGCAGCACGCCCAGATAGCGGATGCGGCCGACGCAGGTTTCCGAGCACACGGTGGGCTGGCCAGCCTCGATGCGCGGATAACAGAAGATGCACTTTTCAGCCTTGCCGCTCTTCCAGTTGTAGTAGATCTTCTTGTACGGGCAGCCCGACACGCACATGCGCCAGCCACGGCACTTGTCCTGGTCGATCAGCACGATGCCGTCTTCCTCGCGCTTGTAGATGGAGCCGGACGGGCAGCTGGCGACACAGGCCGGGTTGAGGCAGTGCTCGCACAGGCGCGGCAGGTACATCATGAAGGTGTTCTCGAACTGGCCATAGATGTCCTTCTGGATGTCGTCGAAGTTCTTGTCCTTGCTGCGCTTGGCAAACTCCCCGCCGAGAATCTCTTCCCAGTTCGGCCCCCACTCGATCTTCTCCATTTGCATGCCGGTGATCAGGCTGCGCGGGCGGGCGGTGGGCGAGGCCTTCATGTCCGGGGCCGACTGCAGGTGATCGTAGTCGAAGGTGAAGGGCTCGTAATAGTCATCGATCTCCGGCAGGTTCGGGTTGGCGAAGATGCGCATCAGCGTCTTCCACTTGCCCCCCTGACGCGGCTCGATCCGCCCGTCCTCGCGGCGCACCCAGCCACCGTTCCATTTGTCCTGGTTCTCCCATTCCTTGGGATAACCGATGCCCGGCTTGGTCTCGACGTTGTTGAACCAGGCATACTCCACCCCGGGGCGGCTGGTCCACACGTTCTTGCAGGTCACCGAGCAGGTATGGCAACCGATGCACTTGTCCAGGTTGAGCACCATGCCGATTTGCGCACGAATTCTCATAGCGTTTCTCCATGTGCCTGGGTGGGTTTGATGCGTTCATCGCCCACGGGCGTATCCAGCCAGTCAATCTTGTTCATCTTGCGCACCACCACGAACTCGTCGCGGTTGGTGCCGATCGTGCCGTAGTAGTTGAAGCCGTAGCTGAACTGCGCGTAACCGCCGATCATGTGGGTGGGTTTGAGCACAATGCGGGTCACCGAGTTATGGATGCCACCGCGCACGCCGGTGATCTCCGCCCCCGGGGTGTTCACGATCTTCTCCTGCGCGTGGTACATCAGCACCATGCCGGGGTTGACCCGCTGGCTGACCACGGCCCGGGCGGCAATCGCGCCATTCACGTTGAACAGCTCCACCCAGTCGTTGTCCTCCACGTTGATGCGCCGGGCATCGTCCTCGCTCAGCCAGATGATCGGTCCGCCACGCGACAGGGTGAGCATCAGCAGGTTGTCGGTGTAGGTGGAGTGGATACCCCACTTCTGGTGCGGCGTGATGAAGTTAAGCTGGATCTCCGGGTTGCCGTTGGGCCGCTTGTTGTGGATCGGGTCGGCCGCCTTCAGGTCCACCGGTGGCCGATAACTGCCGAAACCCTCGCCAAAGGCCAGCATCCACGGGTGGTCCAGATAGAACTGCTGGCGTCCGGTGAGCGTGCGCCAGGGGATCAGCTCATGCACGTTGGTGTAGCCGGCGTTGTACGACACCTTCTCGCTTTCCAGCCCGCTCCAGGTGGGTGAGGAAATGATCTTGCGCGGCTGCGCCTGCACATCCCGGTAGCGGATCTTCTCGTCCTCGCGATGCAGCGCCAGATGGGTATGGTCGCGGCCCGTGATGCGCGACAGCGCTTCCCACGCTTTCACCGCCACATGGCCGTTGGTTTCCGGGGCCAGTTGCAGGATGACTTCGGTGGCGTCGATGTCGCTCTCGATCCTGGGCAAGCCCTTGCTCACGCCCTCCTCGCGCACCGTGCCGTTGAGGCTTGCCAGCTGGTCAACCTCGACTTCGGTGTTCCAGCCAATTCCCTTGCCGCCATTGCCCAGCTTCTTCATGAGCGGGCCAAGCGAGGTGAAGCGCTTGTAGACGTTCGGGTAGTCACGCTCGACCACGGCAATCGACGGCGCGGTGACCCCGGGCACGAGATCGCACTCGCCGCGCTGCCAGTCCTTCACGCCGATGGCCTGGGCCAGCTCCGACGGGGTGTCGTGCATCAACGGCGTGAGCACCACCTCCTTTTCCACGCCCAGATGGCCGGGGCACAGTTCGCTGAAGCGGCGGGCGAAGCCCTTGTAGATGTCCCAGTCACTGCGCGCCTGCCAGGCCGGATCGACCGCCGCCGACAGGGGGTGGATGAAGGGGTGCATGTCGCTGGTATTGAGGTCATTCTTCTCGTACCAGGTGGCGGTGGGCAGCACGATGTCCGAGTACAGGCAGGTGGTGCTCATGCGAAAGTCCAGCGTCACCAGCAGGTCGAGCTTGCCTTCGGGCGCGTGCTCATGCCAGACCACTTCCTTCGGCCGGGCGTCCTGCGTGCCCAGGTCCTTGCCCTGCACGCCGTTGCTGGTGCCCAGCAGGTGCTTGAGGAAGTATTCGTGCCCCTTGCCGCTGGAGCCCAGCAGGTTGGAGCGCCAGACAAACATGTTGCGCGGCCAGTTCGCCGGGTTGTCGGGGTCGTTGCAGCTCATGCGCAGGCTGCCGTCCTTGAGCGCCCGAACAACATGTTCGCGCGGGTCGATCTTCAGCCGCTCGGCCTGCTTCACCACCTCGATCGGGTTGGTCTGCAGTTGCGGGGCAGAGGGCAGCCAGCCCATGCGCTCGGCGCGCACGTTGTAGTCGATCATGCTGCCGCCATGGCTGCTGCGGTCGGCCAGCGGCGAAAGCACTTCTTCCATGCCGAGCTTTTCATAGCGCCACTGGTCGGTGTGCGCATAAAAGAAGCTGGTGGAGTTCTGCTGGCGGGGCGGACGCACCCAGTCCAGCGCAAAGGCCAGCGCGGTCCAGCCGGTCTGCGGGCGCAGCTTCTCCTGGCCCACATAGTGCGCCCAGCCGCCACCGCTCTGGCCGATGCAGCCACACATCATCAGCATGTTGATGACGCCACGGTAGTTCATGTCGCTGTGGTACCAGTGGTTCATCGCCGCGCCAATGATCACCATCGAGCGTCCGCGGGTCTTGTCCGCATTGTCGGCAAACTCGCGCGCGACGGTGATCACCTGCTCGCGCGGCACGCCGGTGATGCGCTCCTGCCAGGCCGGGGTGTAGGGTGTGTTTTCGTCGTAGCTCTTCGCCGCCAGCTCGCCGGGCAGGCCGCGTGCCACACCGTATTGCGCCACCTGCAGGTCAAACACGGTAGCCACCCGATGCTCGCCGTCCGCCAGCTGCATGCGCCTGACCGGCACCTTGCGCATCAGCACGTCGCCCTTTTGCGGATTGGCGGTGAAGTGCGCAGTTTCCACCCCACCGAAATAGGGGAAACCGACATCGGCGATTTCGGTATTCGCATGCGTGTTCGCCTGCTCCCCGGCCCCTGCCGCCTTGCCATCGTCTTCGAGCAGGGACAGGCGCAGCAGCACGTCCTCGCCGCTGGCGGCATCCTTTTGCTCCAGATTCCAGCGCCCGGCGTCGTCACGGCCGTCCTGCCCCCAGCGAAAACCGATCGAACCGTTGGGCACCACCACCCTGCCCTGGCTGTCGAGCGCCACGGTCTTCCATTCCGGATTGTTGGTGGCCCCCATCTGACTGTCGAAGTCGGAGGCCCGCAGGTAGCGGTCGGGCGCCAGCACCTTGCGCCCGTCCGGCGTGGTGCGCTCGGTGAGCCGCACCAGCATCGGCATGTCGGTGTAACGGCGCACATAGTCGTCGAAGTACTCGCTGCGCCGGTCGAAGTAAAACTCCTTCAGGATCACATGCCCCATCGCCATCGCCACCGCCGCATCGGTGCCCTGCTTCGGATGCATCCACAGGTCGGCAAGCTTGGCCACTTCGGAGAAGTCCGGCGTCACCGCCACCGTCTTGGTGCCCTTGTAGCGCACCTCGGTGAAAAAGTGCGCATCCGGCGTGCGCGTCTGCGGCACGTTCGACCCCCAGGCAATGATGTAGCTGGAGTTGTACCAGTCGGCGCTTTCCGGCACGTCGGTCTGCTCGCCCCACACCTGCGGGCTGGACGGAGGCAGATCGCAATACCAGTCGTAGAAACTCAGCGGCACTCCGCCGATCAGGCTCAGGTAGCGGCTGCCGGCGGCATAGCTGACCATGGACATGGCCGGAATCGGCGAGAAGCCCACCACCCGGTCGGGGCCGTACTTCTTGATGGTGTAGATGTTGGCGGAGGCGATGATCTCGTTGACCTCGTCCCAGCTGCTGCGCACGAAGCCGCCCAGGCCGCGCCGGCTCTGGTAGTCGCGCCGCTGCTCGGCATTCTCGACGACGCTGGCCCAGGCACTCACCGGGTCTTTGCTCACCGCCCGTGCGGCCCGCCAGTGCTTGAGCAGCCGCCCGCGCACCAGCGGGTACTTCACCCGGTTGGCGCTGTACAGGTACCAGCTGTAGCTGGCACCGCGCGCACAGCCGCGCGGTTCGTGGTTGGGCAGGTCGTCGCGGGTGCGCGGGTAATCGGTCTGCTGGGTTTCCCATGTGACGATGCCGCCCTTGACGTAGATTTTCCACGAGCAAGACCCGGTGCAGTTGGCCCCGTGCGTGGAGCGCACGATCTTGTCGTGCTGCCAGCGCTTGCGGTAGCCGTCCTCCCAGGAGCGATCCTCCTGCGTCGTGATGCCGTGACCGTTGGAGAAGGGCTCGGCGACCTTCTTGAAGAAGGTCAGGCGATCGAGAAA
>WPCI01146643.1_pt1 | contig 28701 bp, 29 predicted proteins | sample 5399871 | NCBI WGS metagenome assembly WPCI01 (sample SAMN12869469, study PRJNA574797) | sludge metagenome | isolation source: wastewater treatment of pH7 | place: China:Beijing | collected 2019-05-20 | reverse complement strand
CGATTGCGCCCCGCCAGGCGCTGCGCGGCCGCTGTCGGCGCATCGGCCGAGGCCGTGAGCCCGTCCCAGCGCCACAGCGCACCATCGCGCGACACCAGCCTCTGGCCGGGCCTGAGCAGTTTCTGCAAACGCAGGCCGTCGGCCGCATCGACGATGCCGACCTGGTCGAGCCGGCGGGACAGTTCGCGCGGCGCGGAAACACGGGCAGAAAGCGGCTCCGCGCCGGAAGGCAACGCCGGGTCGTTCCCGGCCTCGACATGGCGCCAGTGGACGGGGGCGGCATCATCGACCGGCGCATCGAGATCATCGCCAAGCGCGGCGCCGAGCGCGGTTTCATAGCCTCGCTCGACCTTGAGGCGGTCAAGCACGGGAGGAAACAGCCCGCCGGCGCCGGTATTGAGGATCCGCGCCAACGTGCGCGCCTCGGTCTCGATACGCTGCAGCTCGGCGCGCGCCGTCTCAAGCGGGCCACGGGCGCCGAGTTCGGCGGCACGCGCCGACTCCAGCGCCTTCTCGGCGGTGGCCGCAGCGGTTTCGGTGGCCTGCAGCGCGGTTTCGGCGGCATCGAGCACGCCCTGCTTTTCCACGGGATCAGGCAGCACCGAAATCCGCGCCGCAATATCCCCCGCCTCGCGATCAATCTCGGCAAGCTGCCGGGCCAGACGGGCGCCGCGCTCGGCTTCCGACGCACGGGTGCGATCGAAGGCAGCGCGACGGGCCGCGGCTTCCGCGCGCTCGGCCGTGGCCTTCTGCAAGGCGGCCTCGCTGGCAGCAAGAATGCGCTCGGCCTCCGCCAGCAACGAAACCGTCTCTGCCTCGCGGTCCGACGCTGCAGCCTGTTCGGAGGAAAGCGTGCGCTCCTCCGCCGAAAGCGCGTCCAGCGCGCCGGCATGGTCGGCGACCAGACGTTGCTCGCGCGCGTGGTCGGCATCGAGTTGCCCGATGCGCCGTTCCAGTTCGGCGCGCCGGTTGCGCAGGCGTTCGGCTTCCTCCTCGATCTGGGTGCGGGCGATGGTCAGACGCTGGACAATGGCGGCGGCGGCGGCGGCGGCCTCGCGCAGCGACGGCAGTTTTTGAGCGCCGATCGCCTGCGCCTTGGCGGCCTCCATCTGGCGGGCAGCCATCTCGCCGACCTCGGTCGTGGCCTTGGCCAGCGCGGACTGCGCTTCGCCCTCGGCGGATTTCGCCGCTGTCCAGCGCAGATGCAGCAGCGTCGCCTCGGCCTGGCGGATTTCGGCCGAGAGCGTCCGGAACCGTCCCGCCTGGCGCGCCTGTCGCTTCAGGCTTTCGATCTGGCTGCCCAGTTCGCCAGTGACATCATCGAGGCGCTCCAGGTTCTGCTCGGCCGCGCGCAGGCGCAGTTCCGCCTCATGGCGACGGGAATGCAGGCCGGAAATGCCCGCTGCCTCCTCAAGCAGCGCGCGGCGGGCCTGGGGTTTCGCCTGGATCAGTTCGCCGATGCGTCCCTGGCCCACCATCGAGGGCGAGCGCGCACCCGTGGACGCGTCAGCGAACAGCAACTGCACATCGCGGGCGCGGGCCTCCTTGCCGTTGATGCGATAGGCCGATCCTGCCTCGCGTTCGATGCGGCGGGAGACCTGCAATTCGTCGGCGTCATTGAACGCGGCCGGGGCGGTCCGCTCGCCATTGTCGAGAAACAGCGTGACTTCCGCGGTGTTGCGCGAGGGGCGCGTGGACGAGCCCGAAAAGATGACATCATCCATGCCGGAGGCACGCATGTTCTTGTACGAGCTTTCGCCCATGACCCAGCGCATGGCCTCGACAAGATTGGACTTGCCGCAGCCATTTGGCCCCACGATGCCGGTCAGCCCCGGTTCGATGACAAACTCGACCGGATCGACAAAGGACTTGAAGCCGAGAAGGCGAAGTCGGGAAAAACGCATGTCAGCCCTCCCGGACCGTCAAGGGACGACATCCGGGACTGTTGGGCAGCGGCTCACAGGCCGGCGAAGATGGCCGCCATCTGCTCAATCGACATTGCTCCCGTATATTTGGCGCCGTTGACGAAGAATGTCGGCGTCGAATTCACGCCGAACTCCTTTTCGCCCCGTTCCCTGATGGCGCGGACGTTGTCGAGCAGCGCCTGATCCGTCAAGCAGGCCTCGAAGGACTCCTGTGTAAAACCGGCGAGCCTGGAGATCTGCAGCAGCGCGTCCTTGGCATTCTGCGCGGCAGCCCAGGTCTCAAGCTGCGCGAAGAGCACCGACACCATCGCCTCACGCTTGTCGCCGGCGCAACGGGCCAGCATGAAGGCGGCCTCGGCGCGCGGGTCGAACGGGAACTCGCGCAAGACGAAACGCACCTTGCCGGTGTCGATCCAGTCGGTCTTGAGCGTCTGGAAGGTCGTGCCATGGAAGTTCGCGCAGTGCGGGCAGGTCATCGACGCATATTCGACGATGGTGATGGGCGCGTCCTCCTTGCCCAGCCACAGGTCCGGCAGCGCGCCCTGCTCCAACAGCTTGGCGACATCCACCTTGCCATCGGCGACCGGGGCTTCGACCGCCGGCTTGGCCGGTTCGGCGGGTTTCGCGGGCTCGGCGGGCTTGGCCGGCTCGGCCGGTGCTTCCGGCTTCTTGGCCGAGTCGCTGCATCCGGCGACGAGAAGTCCGGCGGCGGCCAGGCCGGCAAGCATCATGCGGCGATGAAGGAGAAGAGCCATGCGAATCACCCTTGCGAGAACGGATTGTGCACCGGCCGCCCGGTTCGGGCGAGCAGCACGGCGATAAAGCACCTCTTTGTCCGCAATGAAATGGCGGAATTCCGGTCGGAGCGTCAAATAAGCGTCAACGGAGTTTCCGCTGGGCGAAGACGGAGCGACCGAGACGGGCAAGCGATTGCCGCAGCGCCTCATCGTCGACGCCGGACGCCATCAGGTCGATCCGTGCGGCGTCGGCCGGATCGAGGCTCGCAGCGGCGCGCGCGGGTCTTTCCGTCCGGCGAACCGGCTTCTGATGGATTTTCAGGCGATCCACCGCCTCGTAGCCGAGGAAGGCGTTGACCCTAGCGATCAGCGTGTCGGAGCTGTGCTGCAGGCGCATGGCGGCCACGGCTTCGCAGGCGATGACCAGGGTTCCGGGCCGGAAGGTCTCGTCGCCGTCGATGCGGCGCGGCCACAGCACCTTTTCCGGCACGGTCACGGGCGCGAGCCTTTCGCCGACGATTTCGCTCCAGGCCTGGATCAGGTGCACCGACAGGCCGGCCCGGCGCCTGAGCACCGGGTCGAGCAGCCCGGCGGCAAGATCGCCGACGGGTACCGGATTGCCGCCGCGCGGGCGCGCTGTCATGTTCTGCCCCGTATCTGCAAGGAACCAGCGACCACCATGCCAGAGCCGGGCGCAAGGACAAAGGCCCCTTCTTTTTCCGATCGCCTGCTGGCCTGGTACGATCACCGGGCACGGGTGCTGCCGTGGCGGACAGGACCGGCCGAACGGGCCCGCGGCCTGCGGCCCGATCCCTATCGGGTCTGGCTGTCGGAAATCATGCTGCAACAGACCACGGTCGAAGCGGTGAAGCCGCATTTCGACCGGTTTCTCGCCGCATGGCCGAATGTGGCCGCTCTCGCCGCCGCGTCGCTTGAGGATGTGCTGTCGGCGTGGGCAGGGCTCGGCTACTACTCCCGTGCCCGCAACCTGCATCGCGCCGCGCAAAGGATCCACCGTGACCATGGCGGTTCGTTCCCGGACGATATCGCCGCGTTGCGCGCCCTGCCGGGCATCGGCGACTACACCGCCGGCGCCATCGCGGCGATCGCCTTTGATCGTCCCGCGCTTGCCGTTGATGGCAATGTCGACCGGGTGATGGCGCGCCAACTCATGCTCGGCGTCCCGCCGACCGCGGCCAAGCCGGCAATCCGCGCGCACCTGGCCACGCTTGCGCCCGACCATCGGCACGGCGATTTCGCCCAGGCGCTCATGGATCTCGGCGCGACGGTGTGCATGCCGCGCCGGGCGGATTGCGGGTCATGCCCGGTCGCGGACGGATGCGCCGCCAGGGCCGGCGGAAATCCGCTCGATTTCCCGGTCCGCGCGCGCAAGCCGGCCAGACCGCGCCGCCGCGCGGCCGCCTTCGTCGCGATCGCCCCGGATGGCGCGATCCTGCTGCGCCGCCGTCCCGAACGCGGTCTCCTTGCCGGCATGAGCGAGCCGCCGACGAGCCATTTTTCAAGCCGTTCGGACGGCGAGACGGGGATTGAAGCCGCGCCATTCCCGGCCGACTGGCAAGGTTGCGGATCGGTCACGCACCTGTTCACGCATTTCGAGCTCGACCTGCACGTCTGGTGCGCCAGGACCAACCGGTTCCCGGCACCGCAAGGCATGCGCTGGGCAGAACCCGGAGAGTTCGACCGTGAGGCGTTGCCAACAGTCATGCGCAAGGCCATAGGCTTGGCGCTGGAATCCTGCCGCGCGAGGCCCGCATGAATGAAATCCGTCACATCGTCTTCGATATCGGCAAGGTGCTGATCCACTACGATCCCGACATTCCGTTTTCCCGCATCATCCCGGATGCCGGGCGGCGCGCCTTCTTCTTCGCGCATGTGTGCACGCCGGCCTGGAACATCGAGCAGGATCGCGGCCGCAGCTGGTCCGAGGCGGAAGCGCTGGCGATCGCCGATCATCCGGAATACGAGGCCGAAATCCGCTCCTTCCGCGCCTGCTGGGCGGAAATGGTCAGCCATGCCTATGACGGCACGGTCGACGTGCTGCGGACGCTGCTCGACGATGGACACGACGTGACGATGCTGACGAACTTCGCCGCCGACACTTTTGTCGAGGCGCGCGCCATGTATCCGTTCCTGAACCTGTCGCGCGGCATCACCGTGTCCGGCGAGATCGGCCTCTTGAAACCCGACCCGAGAATCTACCATCACCATGCGCTCGCCTTCGGGCTGGACCCGGCCGCGACGCTGTTCATCGATGACAGCGCGGCGAATGTCGAAGGGGCGAAATCGGCCGGCTGGCAGGCGATCCGCTTCGAAGAGCCGGCGCGGCTTCGCGCCGATCTGGCCGGTTTTAGGTTGCTCTGACCGCATCGGCCAAAAAGGACAAGGCGCCCGGGTCGGAATCCCGGACGCCTTGCAGCAAGGGCGGAGACTGGAGGGGCGCCGCCTTCGTGACGGATCAGGCGCCGGCTGACGCCATGGCCTGGCGCACCGCCGTGCGCAATTCGTCGATTGGCGTCAGCGCGCCGTCCTTCTCGTAATGCCAGTAGGTCCAGCCATTGCAGGCTTCCAGGCCCTGGAGGCGGGCGCCCAGCCGATGGATGGATCCGGCTTCCGCGCCGCTGACGAGGGTTCCGTCGGCGCGAACGACAGCGCTCACGGAGCGGCGCGAATTGTGAAGCCTGACCCCGGGCGCGATCAGGCCGGCATCGATGAGCGATCCGAAAGCAACACGTGGTTCGGCGCGCTTGCCGGTCATGACCGTGAGTTCGGCGGCGCCGAGCGGTTCGGTCGCCTCGATCCGCGCGCGGGCATGGCGGATGTAGCGTTCCTCGCGCTCGATGCCGACGAAATGGCGGCCGAGTTTCTTTGCGACCGCACCGGTGGTGCCGCTGCCGAAGAACGGGTCGAGGACGACATCGCCGAGACGCGTGGAGGCGAGCAGGATGCGCGCGATCAGCGCTTCGGGCTTCTGCGTCGGGTGAACCTTGTCGCCGCCGGCGTCCTTCAGCCGTTCAGGCCCGGTGCAGATCGGGAACAGCCAGTCCGAGCGCATCTGCACATCGTCATTGGCGGCTTTCAGGGCATCGTAATTGAAGGTGTAGCTTTTGGCCGCCGCATCGCGCGAGGCCCAGATCAGCGTCTCGTGCGCGTTCTGGAAGCGCCGGCCGCGGAAGTTCGGCATCGGATTGGTCTTGCGCCAGACAATGTCATTGAGCAGCCAGTAGCCAAGGTCCTGCATCGACGCGCCGACGCGGAAAATGTTGTGGTAGGAGCCGATGACCCAGATCGTGCCGTTCGGCTTGAGCACCCGACGCGCGGCCAGCAGCCAGGCGCGGGTGAAGGCATCATAGGCCTCGAAACTCTCGAACCGGTCCCAGTCGTCGTCGACCGCGTCGACCCTGGACTGGTCCGGACGGTGAAGATCGCCATCGAGCTGGAGGTTGTAGGGCGGGTCGGCGAAAATCGCGTCGACCGACTTTTCCGGCAGGCGATCGAGCGCTGCGACGCAGTCCCCCTTGATGATCGAATCGAGCCAGTCGGCTCGTGCTTCCGAGATGGATTCGAGGGATCTGACCGCCGACATGACTCACCGAACGCTGACTGAACTCTACGCGCTCATGGTTGACGGACATGGTAAAGGAACCGCTAAGGCATGGCGCGATTGCCAAAAAAAAACCTGCGTGGCACAACGCCGGAGGGCGTGAAACAGACTTTTCCATTGAGGGGAATCCGATGGATCGAATGCGCTTGCCCGCCTTTTTCCTGTTGCTTTTCACCCTGGTGTTTCCGGCCATGGCCGCGGAGCGGACCATCATCGTGCTCGACGCGTCGGGGTCCATGTGGGGCCAGATCGACGGCCGGCCGAAGATCGAGATCGCACGCGAAACGCTTTCGGTCGTGCTTGGCACGATCCCGGCCGACACCGAACTCGGACTGATGGTCTACGGGCACCGGGAAAAGGGCTCGTGCGGCGACATCGAACTGGCGGTGCCGCCGGCGGCAGGTTCGGCGGATGCGATTGCCGGCTTCGTCAACACGGTCAACCCGAAAGGCAAGACGCCGCTCAGCCAATCGGTTCGACAGGCCGCGGAGGCGCTTCGCTACACGGAGGAGAAATCCACCGTCATTCTTGTCACCGACGGGATCGAGACCTGCGAGGCCGACCCGTGCGCGCTCGGCGCGGAGCTGGAAAATTCGGGCGTGGATTTCACCGCCCATGTGGTCGGGTTCGGGTTGACCGACGAGGAAGGGCGCCATGTTGCCTGCCTGGCCGAGAACACAGGCGGCAAGTATCTTCAAGCCAAGGATGCCGGCCAGCTCGAGGGTGCGCTGGCCGAGGCGGTCGCGCCTGCCCCGGCGCCCGAACCGGAGCCGAAGGTCGAGCAACCGGCCGAGCTGGACTTCAATGTCACGGCGAAGGGCTACCTTGCCGCCGGCCTGGCGATCCCGGCCGACAACACGAACGTCTATTGGGAGTTCCGTGCGATCGACGCCGCCGGCAACAAGGCGGAAAACACCACGCACTATTCCTATGGCGGCGAACAGCGCTTCAAGCTTCCGGCTGGTCGGTATGCCATGCTGGCGCGGCTCGGCCGCATCGAACGGCAGCAGGAGATCGAGGCCAAGGCCGGCGAGATGACCGAAATCGAGACCGTGTTCGACGCCGGTCTGGTCAAGCTCATGGCATCCTATGTCGCCGGAGGCGCGAAGGCGGGCGGCGAGGCCTATGTCGAAATCAACGCGGGCGGCGGCAGCGACTACGGCTATGGCGAGATCAAGGCCTATGCGCCGGCCGGACCGGTCGAGCTTCTGGGCCGCATCGCCAGGGCCGAGGCCAGGGACAGTCTCGATTTGAAGGCCGGGGAAACCGTCGAGCGGACGATCGTGATCCCGGCAGGACTGGTCGTCGCCGGCGCGGTCTATGCCGAGGGCGGCCCCGTGGTCGAGGGCAGCGACATGTACCTCGAAATCGTTTCGGCCAAGGCGAGCATCTCGGGCGAGCGCGAATCCTTTGCCTACACCTATGGCGGGGGCAGCGACCTTTGGGTTCCGGCCGGCGAATTCCTGCTCAAGGCCAGGCTCGGCAAGGCGGAGGCGGAATTGCCGTTCTCGGTCGGCGCCGGCGAACGGGTCGAGCCGGTCATCAACCTGAATGCCGGCGTGCTGGCGGTCGAGGCGCCCGGGGCCTACCGGATCGACGTTCTCGGTGCGAAGAAGGACATCAACGGCAAGCAGGCCGAGATGTCGAACGACTACGGGCCGACCTTCAAGGAAACGCTGCACCCCGGCGACTACGAAGTGCGCGTCACCTATGAGGGTGACAAGGCGCCGAAATCGGTGACGGTCACGGTGAAGGCCGGCGAGCGGACCGAAACGCGCGTCGAATAGAGCCGGCGATTGCCGCGACGGCCGCGCTCGGCTATTGAGCGCGGCCTTTTCCCTTGTCCGGACCCCATGCGATGCCCCTGCCCGACCTCGTCATCTTCGATTTTGACGGCGTTCTCGTCGACAGCGAGATCATCGCCGCTGAAGTCGAGGCCGAATTGCTGGCCGAGGTCGGCGTCCGCATCGAGCCTGAGGACCTGATTGCCCGCTATGCCGGCTTGACGTTCAAGGAAATCCTGCTGCGGATCGAGCGCGAGGAAAATGTGCCGTTGCCGGCATCGCTGCTTGACCGCTGCCATGCCGAGGTCGACCGGCGGCTTCAGGCCGAGGTGCGCGCGGTCGACGGAGCCGAGCGGACGATCCGGTCGGTCGGCGAGCGGTTCTGCATCGCCTCGAATTCGGCGCCGGCGCGCATCGCCATGATGCTGGAGCGGACCAGCCTGGCGCCTCTGTTCAACGGCAACGTGTTTTCGGCGCTGGACATCAAGGGTGGCAGGCCGAAGCCGGCGCCCGACGTGTTCCTGCATGCCGCCGAAAGGATGGGCGCCGATCCGGCCCGCACCATCGTGCTGGAGGATTCCGTCCACGGCGTGACAGCGGCCAAATCGGCGGGCATGCGGGTGATCGGGTTTGTCGGCGGCGCCCACAGCTGGCCCGGCCATGCCGAAGTCCTGGCGGAAGCCGGCGCCGAAACCGTGGTCAGGCGCCACGCCGACGTCCCGGCAACCATCACGGCATTGATGTCTTGGAGCGAACCGCTCTGATCCTCACTGGGTCGCGGCCTTGGGCGGCGGCCCCTCGTCATAGCCGGCAAATACGCGCACGCGGCTGTCCGCCGGAGCCGGGAACGCCACTTCCTGGTCGGTGAAGATGAACTGGGTCGCCTGGTTGGCAGCCGCCACCTGCACCGGAAACTGGTGAAGCTTCGAATAGAGCACCTCGTCGCCGCGCACGACGACGATGCGGATCGGCATGGTGATCGACCCGACCGCGAACGCGTTGCCCGGCACGACCTTGCCGGCCACGGCGACGGTCATGACCACCTGCCCGCCCGGGAATGAGCAGGACCGGGTCACGTCCTCGATCGCCGCCTGGTAGACAATGTCGCCGGGACGCGACGCGGCGTCGTCGATGGGTTCGATCTCGGGCGCCCGCTTCTTCGCGCCGGTGCGATACTTGTTGAAATAGGCCGTGCCTTCGCGCAACTCGACGCGCGGGCAGAAGGCTCGCAGTTCGGCAGCCGTCACCGTCGGGCCGTCGTCCTTCTTGCCGCCGACATTGAGGACACTGCCGGCGTCGCCGGACTGACAGGACGAGACGGCCATCGCGCAGACGACAAGCGTCGGGATGGTCAGAAATCGGAAGGCATGCACGCGGAACCTCACTCGAAGCGCTTTGCGGACGGGCGGCGAGTGTCTATAGCAGCGGCGCGGCCAAATTGCGACCGCCATCAGACCCTGGGAAAGGCCACCGGACACATCCCATGACGATGAGCTACATCTCCACGCGCGGCGAAGCGCCGGCGCTCGGATTCCGCGACGCGATGCTGGCGGGGCTCGCCCGCGACGGCGGGCTTTACCTGCCGGCGCACTGGCCGCACCTCGATCCGGCGGCGATCCGCGCCTTGCGCGGTTTGGGCTTCCAGGATGCGGCAGTGACACTGCTGACGCCGTTCCTTGGTGGCGAGATCGACAGGGCGACGTTCGCCCGCATCGTCGGCGATGCCTATGCCACCTTCCGCCACGAGGCGGTGTGCCCGCTGGTGCAGACGCGGGCGAACGAATTCGTGCTCGAACTGTTTCACGGCCCGACGCTCGCCTTCAAGGATGTGGCGATGCAACTCATCTCGCGGCTCATGGACCATGTGCTGGCGGAGCGCGGCGAGCGGGCGACCATCGTCGGAGCGACGTCGGGCGACACCGGCGGCGCGGCGATCGAAGCCTTTGCCGGGCGCGAGAATGTGGACATCTTCATCCTGTTTCCCGAGGGCCGTGTCTCGCCGGTGCAACAGCGCCAGATGACCGGCTCCGCGGCGGCAAACGTGCACGCCATCGCCATCGAGGGCGATTTCGACGATTGCCAGCGGCTGGTGAAGGCGATGTTCAACCATCTCGCCTTCCGTGACCGGATGAAGCTGTCAGGCGTCAACTCCATCAACTGGGCCCGCATCATGGCCCAGATCGTCTATTACTTCACCGCCGCAGTCTCGCTCGGCGCGCCGGACCGCGCGATATCCTTCACCGTGCCGACCGGCAATTTTGGCGACATCTTCGCCGGATGGGCCGCCAGGCGCATGGGCCTGCCGGTGGAACGGCTGGTGATCGCCACCAACGAGAACGACATCCTTGCCCGCACGCTGGCAACGGGCCGCTACGAGACGCGTGGCGTACGGGCGACGACGTCGCCATCCATGGACATCCAGGTGTCGTCGAATTTCGAGCGGCTGCTGTTTGAAGCCGGCGGACGCGATCCGGAGCCGGTGCGCGCCATGATGGCCGGGCTTCAGCAATCGGGATCCTTCGCCATCCCGGAGGGCATGCTGTCGGCGATCCGTTCGGAGTTCTCCGCCGGCCGCGCCGGCATGGACGAAACGGCCGACACGATCCGCGATACGCTTGCGCATTCGGCCTATTTGGCCGACCCGCATACCGCCAACGGGCTGACCGTGGCGCGGGCCGAGCCGGCCGGCACGGCGCCGATGGTCGTGCTTGGCACGGCACATCCGGCGAAGTTCCCCGACGCGGTGCGCCAGGCCTGCGGCGTTGACCCGCGCCTGCCGGACTGGCTGGACGGACTGATGACGCGCGAGGAGCGCTACGTCACTCTTCCCTCCGATCAGCAAACTGTGGAAGAGTATGTCCGTCGCCACGCACGGGCGACGGCGTGAACGGCAGGGCCTTCCCTGCCGGAAAAGAACCAGGGCGCCGCGGCAAGCGGCCAAAGGGGCGGAAGCCGGATGGGCGTTGAAATCAGCCGTTTGTCGAACGGCCTTGTGGTGGCAACCGAAACGATCCCTCACCTGGAGACCGCGGCGCTTGGCCTCTGGGTCAAGTCGGGCGCGCGCAATGAGACCGAACACCAGCACGGCATCGCCCATCTGCTTGAACACATGGCGTTCAAGGGAACCAGCCGCCGTTCGGCCTACCAGATCGCGGCCGAGATCGAGGATGTCGGCGGCGAGATCAATGCCGCCACCAGCGTCGAGACGACCTCGTTCTACGCCCGCGTCATGAAGGAGAACATGCCGCTTGCCGTCGATCTCCTGTCCGACATCCTGACGGACCCGACTTTCGATCCCGCGGAACTGGAACGCGAGAAGCACGTCATCCTGCAGGAGATCGGGGCCGCACACGACACGCCGGATGATGTCGTCTTCGATCGTTTCACCGAGACCGCGTTCCGCGACCAGGCGATCGGCCGTTCCATCCTCGGCACGCCGGAGACGGTACATTCGTTCTCGTCAGCGGAACTGCGCGCCTATCTCGACAGCCAGTATGGTGCCGACCGGATGGTCGCGGTCGCCGCCGGCGCGGTCAGCCATGACGCCTTCGTGCGCGAGATCGAGGACCGTTTCGGCGGCTTCCGGCCACACGCCACCGCGCCGCAGCCGGAGGCGGCCAGCTATTTCGGCGGCGATTATCGCGAGAACCGCGACCTGATGGACGCGCAGTTCGTGCTCGGCTTCGAGGGACGCGCCTATCACATGCGCGATTTCTATGCCGCGCAATTGCTGTCGATGGTGCTCGGCGGCGGCATGTCCTCGCGGCTCTTCCAGGAAATCCGCGAGAAACGCGGCCTGTGCTACGCCATCTACGCCTTCCACTGGGGCTTCTCCGATACCGGCGCGTTCGGCATCCATGCCGCGACCGGTGAAGGCGACCTGCCAAAGCTTGTACCGCTGATCCTGGAGCAGTTGCGAGCCGCCGGAGAGCGGATCGACGCCTCCGAGACCGATCGCGCGCGGGCGCAATACCGGGCAAGCCTGGTGCTGGCGGCCGAAAGCCCGGCAAGCCGGGCCTCGCAGATCGCCCGGCAGATCATGCTGTTCGGCCGCGTCATCCCGATGGCGGAAATGCTGGATCGCCTGGCTGACATCACGCCCGGCCGGCTGACCGGACTTGCCACCGACCTGTTCTCGACCGTCCCCACCGTCTCGGCGATCGGGCCTGTCGGCAAGCTCGCCGGGTTCGAGGACATCAGGGAACGGCTTGGTGCCGCGCCCAGTGCGGCCCGGCGTCTGACCGGCTGATCGCCCCGTGTTCCGACTGCGCGGTCCAGCTCCGATCGCCGACATCGACGGCCGATCCATCGTGCTGGCTGCGCCGGCGCACCGCGACCGTGCCGAATGGTCTGCCGTGCGGGCGAAGAGCCGCGCGTTCCTCGAACCGTTCGAACCGGAATGGTCGGCCGACGAGTTTTCCGCCCGCGCCTGGCGCGCGCGCATGCGCCAGTGGGCGGAGGATTCGCGGAGCGGCTCGGCATTCACCTTCTTCATCCGCGCCCGCGACGGCGGCCGGTTGTTGGGCGGTCTTTCCGTGTTCAACGTCCGCCACGGCGCGGCGGAAAGCGGCCAGATCGGCTACTGGATGAATGAAGATGATGCCGGTCGCGGCGTGATGCCGGAGGCGCTTGCCCTGCTGATGCCATTCTGCTTCGACACGCTCGGCTTGCGCCGGGTGGAAGCAGCCTGTATTCCCGAGAACCGGCGATCGGCGCGGGTCCTCGAGAAATGCGGTTTCGAGTATGAAGGCCTTGTCCGGTCCTACTTGCGGATCAATGGCGTGCGCCGTGATCATCGCCTCTATGCGCTGGTCGCGCCGTTGCGGCCTGCGCCGCCACCAGGGAGCTGACTCGTCTTGCATCCGCGGGGATTGATCGGCACCCTCCTTGCCCTCGTCGCGTTCGCGGCCGCCATCTGGGCCGGGCCTGCGCAGGCGCTCGAGCCGATACGCATCACCAAGGGCGATGTGGCGCTGGACCTTTCGGGCGCGCTCGACATCCAGCTGAACGTCGGCGACAAGATCCAGGTGTCGACGGCATCCGGCGCGGACGGCATCGTGCGCCGCATCGAGGTTGAGGCGGCGACCGACCAGGGGTCCGGCGACTGGGCGGTGTTCGCGCTCGCCAACACTTCGGACGTGCAGATCGACCGGCTGATCGTCGCGCCGCACTATCGCCTGGCGGGATCCGGCCTGTTCTGGCCCGATCTCGGCTCGCGCCGTATTGTCGCGATCACCCCGTCGGAAGGGTTCTCGCTGGACCAGGTGGCCAGCGCGGATGCCGATGTCTTCTCCGTCACCATCAACCCCGGCGCGGTGATCACCTTCGTTGCCGAACTCGGCTCTCCACGGGTGCCGCAGGTCTATCTTTGGGACCCGGAAGCCTACAAGGACACAATCAACGCCTACACGCTGTTCCGCGGCATTGTCATCGGCATTGCCGGACTGCTGGCGCTGTTCCTGACCATTTTGTTCGTGGTCAAGGGCACATCCCTGTTTCCGGCCACGGCGGCGCTGGCATGGGCGGTACTGGCCAACATCGCGGTGGATTTCGGCTTCCTCGACAAGATCATCGAGCTGTCGCCGGCCACGCAGCAATTGTGGCGCGCCGGCGCGGAGATCGCGCTGGCGGGAACGCTGGTGATCTTCCTGTTCACCTATCTGAACCTCAATCGCTGGCACGATCATTTCAGCTACGGCGCCCTGGCCTGGGTGATCGGTCTGGCGCTCCTGTTCGGCGTGGCGCTCTACGACCCGCCGATCAGCGCCGGCATTGCCCGCCTGTCCTTTGCCGCCACCGGCATCCTCGGACTCGGGCTGATCGGCTGGCTGGCGCTGCGCGGCTATGACCGTGCCATCATGCTGATCCCGAGCTGGGTCATGGTGCTTGTATGGATTTCAGCGGCTGCGATGACCGTTCGCGGCGCCCTTGACAATGACATCATCCAGTCGGCCATCGGCGGCGGCCTTTTGCTCATCACCCTGCTGATCGGGTTCACCGTCATGCAGCACGCGCTCGCCGGCGGGCAGATCAACCAGGGCCTGTTTTCCGACGTCGAGCGTCAGGCATTGGCCGTCACCGGGTCCGGCGACGTGGTGTGGGACTGGGACGTTCCGCGCGACCGCATCATCACCCGGCCGGACCTGTCCGAAACGATCGGCCTCGACCGTCTCGCGCTGCAGACAGCGCCGCGCAACTGGCTGGCGCACATCCATCCCGATGACAAGGACCAGTTCAGGACCACGCTCGACGTAGTGCTTGAGCACCGGCGTGGCCGGGTGCAGATCGCCTTCCGCATGCGCGGCGCCGACGGGCATTACCGCTGGTTCCAGCTCAAGGCGCGACCGGTTGTGGGTTCGGACGGCGAGGTGGTGCGCTGCGTCGGAACGCTGTGCGATGTGACCGAGCAGAAGAAGGCGGAGGACCGCCTGGTGCAGAGCGCGGTCACCGACAATCTGACCGGGCTACCGACGCGCGAACTGTTCCTCAACCGTCTCGACGCGGTCCTGGGCATCGCGCGTGCCGAGGATCGGGTGAAACCGACGGTCTTCGTCATCGACATCGACCGGTTCAAGCATGTCAATGACAGCCTCGGCATCTCGGCCGGCGACACGATCCTCCTGACGCTGTCGCGCCGGCTCCAGCGTATTGCCAGGGCACAGGATTCTCTTGCCCGCTTCTCCGGCGACCAGTTCGCGCTGATGCTGATCTCCGAACAGGAACCGGTGCGGGTGGCCGCCATCGCCGATGCGGTGCGGCAGGCGATCCGTGCGCCGATCACCTTCGCCAAGCGCGAGATCGTGCTGACGGCCTCGATCGGACTGGCGACCTGGTCGGCGGGACCGGCCTCGGCGGAAGACCTTCTCAAGGACGCGGAACTGGCCATGTACCAGGCCAAGCGGTTCGGCGGGGACCGGATCGAACCATTCCGCCCGGCATTCCGGTCATCGGGCTCCGACCGGCTGCAGATCGAGTCCGACCTGCGGCGCGCGCTGGAGCGCTCGGAAATCAAGGTCGCCTACCAGCCGATCGTCCGATTGTCGGACAACACTGTGGCCGGCTTTGAAGCGTTGCTGCGATGGGAGCACCCGCGTCGCGGACAGATCCCGCCTTCGGAGTTCATCCCCGTGGCGGAAAATTGCGGCCTGATCTCGCCGCTCGGCCTGTTCGCGATGAACCGGGCCGCGGAGGATCTCTCCCGCTGGATCAAGCCGCTGGCCGAACCGACCGTGTTCGTTTCGGTCAATTTGTCGAGCCGCCAGTTGATGCGCCAGGATCTGGTGAGCGATGTCCGCTCTGCGCTGACGCGCGCCAATCTGCCAGCCAGGCATTTTCGCCTGGAACTGACGGAATCGCTCGTCATGGACAATCCCGAGCAGTCGACGCGCGTGCTGTCGAAACTGAAGGCGCTCGGCATCGGCCTGTCGCTGGACGATTTCGGCACCGGCTATTCGTCGCTGTCCTACCTGACCCGATTTCCGTTCGACACGATCAAGATCGACAAGAGCTTCCTCGATGATCGTTCGCCGCGCCGGCTGGTGCTGTTGCGCTCGATCGTCAACATGGCGCACGAACTCGGGCTCGGCGTGGTCACCGAAGGTGTCGCCGACCGCGGCGATGCGGACGAACTCGTCCGGATGGGCTGCGAGTACGTGCAGAGTTTCCTGTTCGGAACACCGCTGTCTCCCGAAGCGGCACAGCGCCTTCTGGCCCAGCAGAACGCCGTCGTTCAGGCGTGACCGGCCGCCGGGCTGAGGAAGGCCGGATTGACCCCGAAGCGGGTCAGGATCCGGTCGTACTTGCTGTCCATGTCGCCGTCGAAGATCAGGTCGGGCAATGCCGGGAAGGTCAGCCAGGCGTTCTCCGAAATCTCGGTCTCGAGCTGCCCGGCGCCCCATCCCGAGTAGCCAAGCGCCATGATCGCCCTGGCCGGACCATCGCCGGTCAACATCGCCCTGAGGATGTCGACGGTCGCTGTCAGGCACAGGCCCGGCGTCAGGTCGACGGAAGATTGAACACGGAAGTCGGCGGAGTGGAGGACGAAGCCGCGGCTGCGGTCGACAGGACCGCCATTGCGCACCCTGATGCCGCGCGCCGGATCGGGCAGCCGGATGGCCGCATCCTCGTCGATGATGCCGAGCTGCACCAGGATGTCCGAAAACGAAGTCTGCTGTTCCTGGTTGATGATGAAGCCCATGGCGCCCTCTTCGCTGTGGGCGCAGACATAGATCACGGCGCGCGCGAAACGCGGATCCTGCATCCCCGGCATGGCGACGAGGAACTGGTTGGCGAGGACGCCCGGGCGCCCGGCTTTGCCCTTGAACTCCATGACGCGATGATGCCCCTTTTCCATCCCCCTGAAAAGGCGCGGCGTCACGGAAATGTGCACCCTTCCCCCTTGCGGTCTGGGGCGAAGGCGGCCACCTATCGGCGATGAAAATGCTGCTTTTCGCCAGCCTTGCCCTTCTTGCCGCGATGCCGGCCCGGGCCGCTTCGACGGAGTGGACGATCGGCGAAGGCGGGCGGGTTCGCCTCGTCGCCGCCGAGGCGCCGGATGCCGGCGGCTTCCTTGATGCCGTCATCGACATCGAACTCGACGAAGGCTGGAAGACCTACTGGCTCGACCCGGGCGATTCCGGAATCCCGCCGATCCTCACCCGCCTGCCGGGCGAAGAGCCGCTGGCGCTCCTGGCCCCGGCGCCGGAGCGCCACACCGCGCTCGACCAGACCTATGCGGGCTATCACGGCACGGTGCGCCTGCTGACGAAACTCCCCGCCGGCACGATGGAGACCGACCTGTTCATCGGCGTGTGCAAGGACATCTGCGTGCCGTTCTCGGCCCGCTTCGCCACGCCGGCGCCGAACGGAAGTGCCGAGGACGCTGGCGTGCTGGCGCAGGCGCGGTCCGCCCTGCCCCTGGCCGCGACGCCGGATTTCGGCGTGGTCGGCGCACGGCTTGCCGGCGACCGCCTCTTCATCGAAGCCGTGATTCCGGCGCTCCCGGTGGAACCGGACCTGTTCGTCGCCTCCGCCGAGGATTGGGTTTTCGGCTTGCCCCGGATCGTCAAGCAGGATGGCCGCCAGGTTACATTCTCGCTGTCGGCGACACCGCCGCTTTCGGGTGCCATGCCGCCGAACGGTTTCTACTATGTCCTCAAGGCCGGCCAGATGGCTGCCGACGGCCAACTGAATCCCAACTGAAAGTCACCAGGAGAAACGCATGACCATCCAGCCGGGCGAACGCCTTCCCGAAGCGACCTTCCGGGTCATCACGCAGGACGGCATGTCGACGATGTCCGTCGCCGATGTCTTTGCCGGCAAGAAGGTCGTGTTGTTCGGCGTACCCGGCGCGTTCACTCCGACCTGCTCGGCCAACCATCTGCCCGGCTATCTGGAGAATGCCGACGCGATCCTGGCGCGCGGCGTCGACATGATCGCGGTGGTGGCCGTCAATGATCCGCACGTCATGAGCGCCTGGTCGAAGGCAAGCAACGCCAACGGGCGCGTGCTGTTCTTCGCCGACGGGAATGCCGATTTCACCCGCGCGACCGGGCTTGAGCTGGATCTTGGCGCCGCCGGCATGGGCATTCGCTGCAAGCGGTTCTCGATGCTGGTCGACGATGGCGTTGTGTCGTCGCTGAACATCGAGGACAAGCCGGGCGTCAGCGTCTCGGGCGCGGCTCACATGCTGGAGCAGCTCTGAGGGCGGTCAGACCGGTCCGATCAGCGGCGGCGGGCCTTCGCGCTTCGGCTTGAACGGTTCCATGCCCTTGCGGGCGAGTTCGTCGGCGCGTTCGTTCTCCGGATGGCCGGCATGGCCCTTGACCCAGTGCCAGGTGACGTCGTGGCGCAGGCGCGCCGCGTCGAGTTCCTGCCAAAGTTCGGCGTTCTTGACCGGCTTGCGGTCGGCGGTGCGCCAGCCGTTCTTCTTCCAGCCGTGAATCCACTGGCCGATGCCGTCGCGGACATAGGCACTGTCGGTGTAGAGGTCGACGCGACAGCGCCGGGTCAGCGCATTGAGGCCGGCGATCGCCGCCATCAGCTCCATGCGGTTGTTGGTGGTTGCCGCCTCGCCGCCCGACAATTCCTTCTCATGGCTGCCGTGGCGCAGGATCGCACCCCAGCCACCCGGCCCCGGATTGCCTGAACAGGCGCCGTCGGTGAAAATCTCGACGTGCTTCACGGCGCTGCATATCCGTATTCGAAAGCCGACGCGACCTGGCGATGATGGCGCATCTTGCGCAGATACTCGACCGGATCCTTCTTGACGACCAGCGCGCCGGCCGGCGTGTTCAGCCAGTCATAGAGCCGCGTCAGCATGAAGCGCAGTGCGGAGCCGCGTGCCAGCAACGGCAGTGCCGCGGCTTCGGCACCCGAGAGCGGACGCACGGACTGATATCCGGCCAAAAGGGCGGCGCCCTTGGTCAGGTTGAAGGCGTGATCCTTCTCGAAGCACCAGGCGTTGATGCAGACCGAAAGATCGTAGGCGAGGATGTCGTTGCATGCGAAGTAGAAGTCGATCAGGCCCGAAAGCCGTTCGCCGAGGAAGAACACGTTGTCGGGAAACAGGTCCGCATGGCAGATGCCGACCGGCAGGTCGTCCGGCCAGGCGTGTTCGAACGAGGCAAGGTCGGCCTCCACCTCCTGGACCAGCCCCGGCGCCACCTCGTCAGCGCGGTCGCGCGACCGCTCCCACAGCGTGCGCCAGCCGGCCACAGACAGGGCATTGCGCCGGGTGCGCGCGAAGCCGCTGCCGGCCACATGCATGGTGGCAAGCGCCTTGCCGACCTCCCGGCATTGCGTGGCGTTCGGCCGGCGCGGCCAGGTGCCTTCGAGAAAGGTGACGATGGCTGCCGGACGCCCGGCCAGCGTTCCGGTCATCGCCCCGTCCCGGCGCGGCACCGGCAAAGGACAGACCACGCCGCGCCGCGACAGATGATCCATCAGGCCGAGGAAATATGGCAGGTCCGCCGGATCGACGCGCTTCTCGTAGAGGGTCAGGATGAACTGGCCGCCGGTGGTGTGAAGCAGGAAGTTGGAGTTTTCCACCCCTTCGGCAATGCCCTTGTACGACGTCAGTGTGCCGATGTCGTATCCGGCGAGAAAGGCCGAAAGGTCGGTCTCATCGATATCGGTATAGACCGCCATGCTCAGGCACCCCCGTTGACAAACGCCATGTCGGCGGCGGTCAGTTCCACGTCGCGCAGCGCCCGCATGACCGGGAACTCCTCGTTCTCCTGTACCGTCATCGCCAGTTCCACGTTGACGTCGAAACGGGCACGAAACGCGTCGACGATTTCATCGACGATGATCTCCGGCGCCGATGCGCCGGCAGAGAGGCCGACCACGCACGGATGCCCGACCCCGGTCCAGTCGATCTCGGTCGCGCGCTGGACGAGATAGGCCCGCGCCGCGCCTGCCCGTTCGGCCACCTCGACCAGACGGCGCGAGTTCGACGAGTTTGGCGCGCCGACGATGAGGAACAGATCGCAGCCGGGCGCAGCCTGCTTCACGGCCTCCTGGCGATTGGTCGTGGCATAGCAGATCGATTCGGCACCCGGCGCGGCGATCCCGGGATAGCGATCATGCAGCGCGGCAATGATGCCGGCGGTATCATCCACCGACAGCGTGGTCTGGGTGACAAAACCGAGCCTGGCATCGGCGGAGAAATCGAGCCGCGACACATCGGCCTCGGTTTCGACAAGCGTCACCGCGCCCTGCGGCAACTGCCCCATCGTGCCGATCACCTCGGGATGGCCGCGATGGCCGACAAGGATCACGTGGCGGCCGCGGCGCTCATGCAGCATCGCCTGCTTGTGCACCTTGGAGACCAGCGGACAGGTGGCATCGAGAAACACCAGATCGAGTTCGCGCGCATGCGCCGGCACCGACTTCGGCACGCCGTGCGCGGAGAAGACCACCGGCCGGTCACGATGCTCGTCCGGGATCTCGTCCAGTTCCTCGATGAAGACAGCGCCGCGGTTCTGGAGCCCTTCGACCACATAGCGATTGTGCACGATTTCGTGGCGCACATAGACCGGAGCGCCATGCTTCTTCAGCGCCAGCACCACGATCTGGATTGCCCGGTCAACGCCGGCGCAGAAACCGCGCGGCCCGCACAGGCGAATCGTCAGTTTCGGGCGATTGTTCATTGGCCGCGTTTCTCCGGAAACGCCTCGCTGCGCCGAGGCTGTTCACGGCATGGCGAAAAACGGCGCTGCAATCAATGGCGGACCGCCTGAAATCGCCTGCTGCCCGCGCATTCGGACCGCTATGGGCGGTGGCGCCACAAGAACGCGCCGGTGACCAGCGCCAGCGCCAGCGCGAGGCCGAACCAGGTCACGGCATATTGCAGGTGGTTGTTGGGAAACGCGACGATCGTGGTGCCTCCCACCGGCAGCCCGCCGGGATTCGGCGCCGGTCCGGCATCGATGAACAGCGGCAGCACCGTGGCGCCCGCCGGCAGGCCGGCGCTTGCCGCCATTGCGTCCAGATCCTTCCAGTAGAACATGTTGCCGGACGGATCGTTGTCGGGAAGGAACCGGCCGGGCTTTCCGGAAAGGACGGCGCGCGCCAAACCGGTGATGGTGACCGGCCCGCTCACCTGACCCTCGGCACGGGTCGCCGGGTCCTTGCGGTCATAAGGCACGAAGCCGCGATTGACGAAAACGTGGACACCGCCGCCACGGTCGAGCGGCGTGAACAGCTGGAACCCGGTCTCGCCGTTGAAGGTGGAGAAGAAATGGCGCTCGCCGGAATGAACGAACGTTCCCGACACGGTGACCGGCCGATAGTCGATGTCTTCGCCGGAGGCGAGAACCTCGTCGAGCGGACGCGGCGGAAGCGCAATCCGCGCATCAACGGCGGCGATCAGGCCCTCCTTCCAGTGCAGGCGCTGCACCTGCCAGGCGCCGAGGCCGAGCAGCGCCACGAACACCGGCAAAGCGGCCATGAGCACGAGAGCGCGGCGACGCATCGCCATCACCTGGTGTCGATCCGGCCTTCGGCGGCACGATTGCGATACTGCAGGGCAATGAGGATGCCTTTGGAGAGGCGCAGCGCGGCGAGCGAGAGACCGATGGCGAGCGGGATCCACAGGATGAAGTGGAGCCAGAGCGGCGGCCCGTGGTTGACCTCCATCCACAATGCCAGCCCGACGACGATGAACCCGACGATGAGGATGACGAACACCGCCGGACCGTCACCCGCATCGGCGAACGAATAGTCGAGTCCGCATTGGCGGCATTCCTTTCCGACGGTCAGGAACCCGGAAAACAGCCTGCCATCGCCACAACGCGGACAGGCCCCTGAAAGCCCGGAGCGAACCGGATCGACGGGCGGAAAAAGCGCTTTGTCCCTGGTCATGGCATGATCTCGATTGCTGTTCCATCCGGCACGAGGGTCCAGATCTCGTCCATCTCCGCATCGGTGACGGCGATGCAGCCATTTGTCCAGTCGAAACGCTGCGTCAACCAGCCCCACCAGCCCCAGCCATTCGGCTGGCCGTGGATCATGATGTCGCCGCCTGGATTTTCTCCCCGCGCTGCCGCCGCGGCGCGGTCAGCCTCGTCGGGGTAGGAAATCCGGATCGAGCGATGGAACGCACTCTGGGGATTGCGCCCCATGAGAGTGTAGATCCCTTCCGGCGTGCGGCCATCGCCCTCGCGCCGTTTCGGGCCGACCGGATTGCCGCCAAGCGCAATGGTGTAGGTGCGCACGACGGTTCCATTTTCGACCAGTTCCATTCGTCGCTCCGACTTGTCGACGCGAACACGGTCCACTCCGGCACCGGCATTGCCCGCCATGGCGAGGACGGCAAGGCCGGTGGTGACCAGGGTCGGCAGGCGCATGCGACGACTCCCCGAAATGGAAACGGCCATGGTTGCCCATGGCCGTGTCGCATTGATGGCCGCGTCGCGGTTTCAGTGCGCGATCGGCGCGCCCCAGGACGCCCAGATGTAGATGGCGGAGAACAGGAACAGCCAGACCACGTCGACGAAATGCCAGTACCAGGCCGCCGCCTCGAAGCCGAAATGCTGCTTTTCGGTGAAATGGCCGGCAAGTGCCCGGAACAGGTTCACCAGCAGGAAGATCGTTCCGACGATGACGTGGAAGCCGTGGAACCCTGTCGCCATGAAGAACGTCGCGCCGTAGATGGATTCCTTGAAGGCGAACGGTGCGTGGATGTACTCGTAGGCCTGGACCGCGGTGAAGAGCAGGCCGAGCGCGACCGTCAGCGTCAGCCCGAGGATCAGGCCGCGGCGATCGCCATGCAGCAGCGCGTGATGCGCCCAGGTCACGGTCGTGCCGGACAGGAGCAGGATCACGGTGTTGTAGAGCGGCAGATGCAGAGGATCGAGCACTGCCAGGCCCTTCGGCGGCCACACGCCGCCCGTGAAGGCCACGCGCGCCACCTGGCTGGCTTCGTCGGGATAGAGGCTCGCGTCGAAGAACGCCCAGAACCACGCCACGAAGAACATCACCTCCGAGGCGATGAACATGATCATGCCATAGCGCAGGTGCAGCGACACCACCTTGGTATGGTGCCCCTCGTGGGCTTCCTTCACCGTGTCCGACCACCAGCCGAACATGGTGTAGAGCACGATGGCGAGGCCGATGAAGAAGATCCATGGCGTCGACAGGTTCAGTCCGAACAGCGGCAGCGCGCCATCCTTGAGATACTGCATCCACGCCACGCCGCCGATCGCCATGATGAGCGCGCCCATCGAGCCGACGAACGGCCACGGGCTCGGATCGATGATGTGGTAGTCGTGATGCTTGCCATGAGCGTCTGCCATGTCAGCCCCCCTCGTTCATGTCGGAATCGGACCGCGCACCAAGCGCGGCAACGGGTTTCGGCCGCTCGGCCGGAAAGAAGGTATAGGACAGCGTGATCGTGCGCACGTCCCTCAGTTCCGTGGTGTCGACGATGGCCGGATCGACAAAGAACTGCACCGGCATGTCAATCGACTCGCCGGGCTTCAGCGTCGTGTCCGTGAAGCAGAAGCAGGCGATCTTGTTGAAGTAGGAGCCGGCATAGTGTGGCGCGACATTGAATGTGGCGCGGCCCGTGGCGTCCGTTGCGCCGATGTTCTTCGCCCGGAACAGGACTTCCGCGGTTTCGCCGATCCTGAGGTCGACCTCGCGCTCGACCGGTGCGAATTCGAATGCCAGACCAGGGGAGACGTTGGCATCGAAGCGGACCTTGATGCGGCGATCGAGGATGATCGCGGACGCCTGTTCGACACGCTGCGTCGTGCCGCCATATCCCGTCACCTGGCAGAACAGCTGGTAGAGCGGCACCGCGGCATAGGACATGCCGATCATGCCGCCGAAGAACGCCAGGCACGCCAGCGCGATCGTCAGGTTCGAAATGCGGCGGGAAGCCGGCGCGCTCATCTCACATCGAACGGGACATGATGCCCGCCCCCAGCTTTGCCCAGGTCACGACATAGACAAGGATGACGAAGACGCCGAGCGCCAGCCCGAGCGCCAGCGAACGGGCACGGCGCGCCTTGCGCTGGGTTTCGGAGAGATTGATCCCCTCGCTCATGCCCCCGTACCCCACAGGCCGGAAGCCATGATGAAGTGCTCGGCGAGCAGGGTCGCGAAAACCGCGAACAGATAGACGAGCGAATAGCCGAACAGCGCCTTTGCCGCGGCCATCGACCGGTCGGCCTCGTCCATGCGCAGCACCGCATGGGCGCGCAGGACGAACACGGCGCCAAGCACGGCCGCCACAACGCCATAGGCCGGGCCGGCAAGCCCGGTCAGCGACGGCAGGATGCCGACGACCGCCAGAACGAGCGAATAGGCGAAGATGTGGCGCTTGGTCGAAGCCTCGCCGGCGACGACCGGCAGCATCGGCACGCCGGCAGCACCATAGTCGCCGGAGCGGAACAGGGCGAGCGCCCAGAAGTGCGGCGGCGTCCACAGGAAGATGATGAGGAAGAGCACGAGGCTGTCCAAGCTGACCGTCCCGGTGACGGCAGCCCACCCGACGACGGGAGGCAGCGCGCCCGACGCGCCGCCGATGACGATGTTTTGCGGCGTCGAGCGCTTCAGCCACATTGTGTAGACGACGACGTAGAAGAAGATGGTGAAGGCAAGCAGCGCGCCGGCGACCAGATTGGCAAAGACCGACAGCGAGAGCACCGACAGGACCGACAGCACGAGGCCGAAGCCGAGCGCTTCACGCGGCAGGATGCGCCCCGCCGGCACGGGCCGGCCGCGGGTGCGCGTCATGATCGCGTCGATGTCGGCATCATACCACTGGTTCAGCGCGCCCGAGGCGCCGGCACCGACGGCGATGGCAAGAAGCGAAACGGCGGCAACGACCGGATTCGTCGCGCCGGGGGCCACGAGAATCCCGACAAGCGCCGTGAAGATGACAAGCGACATCACGCGCGGCTTCAGAAGGGCAAAATAGTCCGACGGCATCGCTTCGGACGGGGCGATTCCGGCGGTGCCCATGGTGTTGTCGGCCAGCGACATGATGATCCTACGCTCCTGCGGCCGCCGCCGGTGGACCCGGCGGCGATCCCTGATCAGACGGTCAGCGGATTTTCGGCAACTGTTCCCACTGATGGTAGGGCGGCGGCGACGACAGCTGCCATTCCAGCGTCGTGGCGCCCTCGCCCCACGGATTGTCGCCGGCAACGCGCTTGCGGGCGAAGGTTTCCCAGATGCCGAACAGGAACACCAGCACGCCGAGCGCCGACAGGTAGGAGCCGTACGACGAAATCATGTTCCAGCCGGCATAGGCATCGGGATAGTCGATGTAGCGGCGCGGCATGCCGGCAAGGCCGAGGAAATGCTGCGGGAAGAACACCAGGTTCACGCCCACGAACGTCATCCAGAAGTGCAGGCGGGCGATGAACGGGTTGTACATGTACCCGCACATCTTCGGGAACCAGTAGTACCAGGCGGCGAAGATGCCGAACGTGGCACCGAGCGACATGGTGTAGTGGAAGTGCGCAACCGTGTAGTAGGTGTCGTGCATGGCCCGGTCGAGACCGGCATTGGCCAGCTGCACGCCGGTCACGCCACCGACGGTGAACAGGAAGATGAAGCCGATCGCCCACAGCATGGGCGCACGCAGCGTGATCGACCCGCCCCACATCGTCGCGATCCAGGAGAAGATCTTCACGCCGGTCGGCACCGCGATCACCATCGTGGCGAACACGAAGTAGCGCTGCGCATTCAGCGACATGCCGGTCGTGTACATGTGGTGGGCCCAGACGATGAACCCGACCACGCCGATGGCGACCATCGCGTAGGCCATGCCGAGATAGCCGAAGATCGGCTTGCGCGAGAAGGTCGACACGATGTGGCTGATCACGCCGAACGCCGGCAGGATCAGGATGTAGACCTCCGGATGCCCGAAGAACCAGAACAGGTGCTGGAACAGGATCGGGTCGCCGCCGCCTTCGGGTGCGAAGAAGGTCGTGCCGAAGTTGCGGTCGGTGAGCAGCATGGTGATGCCGCCGGCCAGCACCGGCAGAGACAGCAGCAGCAGGAAGGCGGTGATGAGCACCGACCAGGCAAACAGCGGCATCTTGTGCAGCGTCATGCCGGGCGCGCGCATGTTGAAGATGGTGGTGATGAAGTTGATGGCGCCGAGGATCGACGAAGCGCCGGCGACGTGCAGCGCCAGGATCGCGAGGTCCATGGCGGGTCCCGGCTGGCCGGAGGTGGACAGCGGCGGATACACGGTCCAGCCGCCGCCGACGCCGAAGCCGCCCTGCGGGCCGGGCACGAACATCGACAGCACCAGAAGCAGGATGGCGGGAACCAGCAGCCAGAACGAGATGTTGTTCATGCGCGGGAACGCCATGTCCGGTGCGCCGATCATGATGGGCACCATCCAGTTGGCAAAGCCGCCGATCAGCGCCGGCATGATCATGAAGAACACCATGATCAGCCCGTGCGCGGTGACGAACACGTTGAACATGTGCTTGCCGGCATCAAGGGCGGCTGCTTCCGGCGTGCCGTAGACCATCGAGGCCAGGCCCTGGAAGATCTGGATGCCCGGCTCGGCCAGTTCCATGCGCATGAAGACCGACAGAAGCCCGCCGACGACGCCCGCCGTGATGGCGAAGATCAGGTAGAGCGTGCCGATGTCCTTGTGGTTGGTCGAGAACAGCCAGCGGCGATAGCCACGCGGCTTGTGATCGTGGTGGGCATCGTGGTGATCGTGGGCAACGGAACCGGCCATTGTGCCTTCCTCCCGGGATTTCAGAATTTCAATGTCACTGGCCGGACGCGACGCGGACATCCGCGTCAACGGCCGCCATCAGCGCCTTGTTGGCGCCGCCAAGATCGGTTTTGGCCGCTGCCACCCAGGCATTGTACCGGTCTTCCGAGACTACGCGGATCGCGATCGGCATGAAGGCGTGATCCTGGCCGCAGAGCTCCGAGCACTGGCCGTAGTACAGCCCTTCCTTCTCGGCCTTGAACCAGCCTTCGTTGATGCGGCCGGGCACGGCATCGACCTTCACGCCGAATGCCGGCATGGCGAAGGCATGAATGACGTCCGATGCGGTAATGAGCAGTCGCACCGTGGCGTTGACGGGGACAACGACCTCGTTGTCGACGGCCAGCAGGCGCGGATACTGTGCCTTGTCGGTCTTGCCGGCGCCTTCGCGCTCGTCTTCCTTCAACATGGCGGAATTGAAGCTGAGCGGGTCATCGAACTGGTACTCGTAGTCCCAGTTCCACTGGTTGCCTGTCGCCTTGATGGTGAGCCTGGGCTCTTCGGTCGGGGTGTATTGCGCCGTGAGCAACTGGAACGACGGCACCGCGATGAACAGGAGGATGACGACCGGACCCAGGGTCCAGATCACCTCGATCAGCGTGTTGTGCGTGGTGCGCGACGGGTTGGGATTGGCGCTGGCGCGGTATTTCACCAGCACCCACACCAGCAGGCCGAGCACGAAGAACGTGATCGGGATGATGAACCACAGCGTGTACTGCTCGAACCAGCGGATCTGCTCCATGATGCCGGTCGCGGCCGGCTGGAGGTCCGTCTGCCAGGGCTGCGGCTGCGCAGCCTGGGCCTGGGTTGCGGCCAAGGCGGCCAGGCCGGCAAGGCCGGTCTTCATGCTTTTCATCACCGTCTACTCTCCCGATCGCGGCTCTGCTTCGTCGCGAATGTCCCTGGATGGAGCCCCGCCAAACGGGAATCCCCTCGTGGCCAGAACAAACACACTCCTTGGCCATCCGCAACAAACGCCCCGGGCGCGCGCATGCGGCATTTTTTCGCGCGGGGCCAAGGCATCCTTAAATCCGCCTTGATCGAGATCAACCCCATTTATGCGAATTGCCGCACTGCGGGATGCAAAATTGACGCGGCGGCAAGAGCGGATCGTCCCCCCGCGCGACGCGGGCACTCTTCCTGGCAGGCCGGCGGACCGGTTTGTTTCCAACGGGCGCCTCGCGCGCTAAGTTTCAGTGATTCGTGGTGGAGCAGGCATGAGACACGCGTTACCCTTCAGGATGATCCTTGCGCTGCTTGCGGGCCTTGCCGGCGGCACGGCGCAGGCGCAACAGCCGGGCGGCGCGGTGCGTTCGAGCCACGGCGCGTGGTCGATCGTCTGCGACACGCCGGCCGGCGCCTCGGCCGAACAGTGCGCGCTGATGCAGAATGTCGTGGCCGAGGACCGGCCCGAGGTCGGGCTGTCGGTGGTGGTGCTGCGTACGGCCGATGCCAAGGCCGAAATCCTCCGGGTCCTGGCACCGCTCGGCGTGCTGTTGCCCAACGGCCTCGGCCTCAATGTCGACGGCAAGGATATCGGCCGCGCCTATTTCGTGCGCTGCCTGCAGGATGGCTGCTTTGCCGAGGTGATCCTGGAAAAGCAGCTTCTCGACACGCTCAAGGCGGGCACGGCGGCAACCTTCATTGTCTTCCAGACGCCCGAGGAGGGCATCGGCATTCCGGTCGACCTCAAGGGCTTTTCCGACGGGTTCGACGCCCTTCCCTGACGCGCAGCCCCAGGAGGATGCCGAAGCCGCCGGCGGCGCCAATGCCGGCCCCGGCGACCGAATAGTCCATTCCATATGGTGCTCCGGCCAACGCCCCGGCGACAAGGCCGATCGGAATCCAGTAGATATTGCGCATGCACCTTCCCCGGCTGCGGCGGAAAAGTGGATCGGACCGGCCGCATGTGCAAGTCTCGCGTCGACGTCCTATATCCGTCCGAGGAACGGAGTACGCCATGACCTTGTCGCTGCTTGACCAATTCGATGCCGGGCCCGAGACGGTGCGGCGTGTCGTGGCCGCCGCGCTCGATGGCGCCGATGACGGCGAATTGTTCGTCGAACACCGCGAGGGCGAATCGCTGGTGTTCGACAATGGCCGCCTGAAGACGGCGAGTTTCAATACCGATCGCGGGTTCGGCCTGCGCGCCGTCGCCGGCGAAGCCACCGGCTATGCACATGCAGGCGAACTGTCGCTGGCGGCGTTGCGCCGCGCGGCGGAAGCGGTCTCGACAGTGAAGGCCGGACACCGGGGCACGCTCGCCGCCGCGCCGGCGGGAACCAACCGCAAGCTCTACGGCGACGACAACCCGACCGGCGATCCGGTCTTTGCCGACAAGGTGCGCCTGCTCGGCGAGATCGACGCCTGGGTCCGG
>WPCI01017169.1_pt1 | contig 28762 bp, 24 predicted proteins | sample 5399871 | NCBI WGS metagenome assembly WPCI01 (sample SAMN12869469, study PRJNA574797) | sludge metagenome | isolation source: wastewater treatment of pH7 | place: China:Beijing | collected 2019-05-20 | reverse complement strand
AGAAGCCAATCGTTTGGTCGTTTCGTCCCCAGCCAGTGCGGCCATGATGCCGGAACTCTCGATGTAGGGCTTCATGGCCTCAAGATCGGCCAGGAGTGCCTGGCCCGGGTGGATGAAGCTTCCCAGAAGCACGCGAGGCTCGTAACCAAAACCGGCAAGTCTTCTACGCCCCAGTTCACGGACGCGAGCGAGTGTGGCTTCCTCCTGCGAGGGATTGGCGGCCATCCGGCTCAGCTGGTCAAGCTCCTCAGCAGGAACTCCGGCATCCCGAAGTGCTCTCAGCACGGCCGGATTGACCTCGCACTTGGCCGTCAATGTGATGGAGACGTCGTCCTCACCCGATGGTAGCAAGCGAACCGTGCGCAGCAGCACCGCCTCTGTCCGGGTTTCGGGGAGGGCGTCCGCGACCGCTTCATCACCGCCGGTTTCCGACGGCATTCCCGAAGAATCATCCGAAACCGACCCATCCGAACCGTGCGCGGCAGGCTCGGAGCCGCGGGGTTGCGATTCGGCGTCGCTCGGTTCAGAAACAACGGCATCGCCGGTGTCCTGTTCCTCGCCATCCGCTTCTGCCGCTTCGGGCGCATCTGCCGGATAAAGTGCCGACTCGCCGTCAGTGTCCGCTCCAGATTCCACCGGGGGTTCCGTTACATCCTCGGAAGTCGCGGGGGAATGGCCGGTGTCCACAGACAAGGCGCCCACCGAGTTTGCAGCCACGGGCGAGTCCGGAGTCAATGTCCCTTCTGGCGAGACGCCATCAACCGGATCATCCGCTGCTTGCCGTGATTCGCCGGAAGTGGTGACATCGTTCGAGGACGGGGCGTGAACTGCGGAAGCATCCGCCGCTTGGGCAGCGGCCGTACTCGTTCCGCCCGCGGAGCCAGCAGGTGCCGACGTACGCGGAGTCGCTGCCGCCCCGTTGGCGTCCAAATGGCTGTCATGGTTCACTGCGGGTTGCGCAATCCCATCCAGTGCCCATGAAATCTCACCGATCGCGAGAGTCACCGGGGCGTATCCGTAGGTCTCGGAGAGCTGGCGGATCTGGTGGCGCAAGTTGTTGAGGCGGCCACGCGCAACCCGCAGTGCACTCTCTTCCCGAACCAGTGACGAAAGCAGCGTTGGCATGCCGGAGTACAGATGCGCGCCTCCCGTGGGATGCGGACTGGACAAATCAATGACCGCCGGATCAAGTGCACTCAACGGCCGCTTGGAGGCCTGAGCGATGCGTGAGAGCTCAGTCCACCATTCCTGATAGGCGGTGCCGACCAGTTGCTTGGCGGTGGGTACCGACTGCTTCGGTGCGGTGCTTTCCGGAGTCTCGGACTGCCGCGCACCGACCTCCATGGTGCCAGATTCGTTGGCGCCACCGAGAGCTTCGGTACCTGCAGGGTCCGCGGACGATGCCGAAGGCGCCGAGGCGCCAGCAGAGATTTCCTCGACTGCTTTGCGGCGGCGACGATTGCGCTTAAAGAAGGGAGTCACATTCCCACGTTAGCCGCCAGCGTGTCAACTTGATACTATCCGCGCCGTTTTCATTTCAAAGAACGCTGAGTGAGAACACCGGCACCATGAGTCGAGGGAGAACTCCGATCCGACTTTTCATTGTGAGAACGGACTCCAGTCACCGATGTTCGACACTTCGTGCCCCATCTCCGTGTGGCTGGCCTCGGCGGTCCCAGAAAGATTCCTTCTCTCGGACTGCTTCATCATGGTGCCCCCGAAAGGATTCGAACCTTCGACCTACCGCTTAGGAGGCGGTCGCTCTTCCCCTGAGCTACGAGGGCGGACCTTGATAGTGTACCCACTTCGGTTCATCAGCGACGAATCGTGACAGCCTTCAGACAGCCTCAAGCCAATGTGGAACCGTCCGGAACCTCAGCCTTCGGTTATCCTGGCAGCCCATCTTTGCGCGAGTCGGCGGGCAAAGATGGTCCCCACCCCACCCGCACCCAAATCGGCAGGCCTACTGTGGCCGCTTCCACGGGACCTGGGGCCCCATGTCCTCGTTGCGCCTCGTCCTCTTTGGAACCACGATCGTGGGGCACACCGCATGCTGAATGATCGATTGGCTGGTCGATCCCAGCAGCAAGCCCGCGAAGCCGCCTCGCCCACGCGAACCCACAACCAGCAGATCCACGGCCGTTGAGAATTCCGTCATGAGAGCGGCTGCATTGCCCTCGATCGCGTGGCACCGGACGTCCACCTCGTAGCTCTGCCGCGCCTCCTGCACGGCCTCGGTGAGTCCCGCACGTACGTCGTCGAGGACCTCCTGATGGTATCCCGCCCCCGGCATCCACGTGGTGCCAGCAAAACTCACCGCACTTACGCACGAGAGCCTGGCTCCCCACCGGGCGGCCTCGCGGATGGCAAGTGCCAAGGCGACCCGCGAGGACTCCGACCCGTCGAACCCGCACACGATGTGCTTGACGGGAAGAACCTCGGACACGGAGCTCGGCGGAATGATGACGACCGAGCAATATGCCCGAGAGGAGACCGCCGAGGTCACCGACCCCAGCAACCTGTCAGCGAACCCACCCGATCCTCCTCGTGCTCCCAGAACAACCCGCGCCGCAGACTTCGACCGCTCGAGGAGCTCCACTATCGGGTCTTCATCCGACAGATAAAGGCCGTAGTCCACCCCGACATCCTTGACCTGCTTCTCCGCAGCCTCGAGGATCTTGCGGGCACCCGCCTCCAAGAGTGGCCCGGCAGGTTCCTCGCCGAAAGGCTTTCCCACGTACCCGGGCTGCTGGAAGCAGCAGACGATGTCAAGGCGGGCGCCCCGGGTACTTGCTTCTTGAGCGGCCCATTCCAGCGCGTTGAATGAGTATTCGGATCCATCGATACCGCAGACAACAAGGTTGTCGTGACGATAGGGCATGTCAGTCACCTCCGACTATTTAGCTAAGCCAATTCTGGCATGACTTGGGCCACAGTGGGGAGCCCTGCCTTGCGCGAGCCACGAGAAGCCTGCCTGGAGATTGCCGTACAGGGAGAATGAACGCCAAGACGGCGCGCGCGGAATACATCAAGAAAGGCACACGCACACGAGGCGGCTGGACCGACAACGAAATCCCGAACATGAGTGAGTCTCCGGCACGAAGAAATCCCACGCGCGAGAAAAGAAGAAAGAACCCGAGCGAGAAAAAGAAGGGACCGACCACAAGGTCGATCCCTTCTTTCAGTAAAAGCTGGTGTCAGCCGAACACGCGGATAACGGTGGGGGTGCCGGAGCCACCCCACGCATCGGATCCGACGGTGGTGCCCATGCCCGGATTCCACGCGGCAACGTTCTGACCGTTGCCGAGGCTGATCGCGACGTGACCGGGCCAGTAGAGGATGTCTCCCGCCTGGACCTGGGAGTAAGGAACCTGACGGCCTGCGGACAGTACCGAGGTGGTGTAACCACCGATGGAGACGCCGTGCTGGGCGTAGACGTAACGCACGAAGCCGATGCAGTCCCAGCCAGAGGGCGTGGTGCCACCCCAAACGTAGGGTGATCCAACGTAGGCCATTGCAGTGCTGAGGACTGCCGAGCTCGAACCCGAGTAGGACGGGGCCGGGGCCGCTTCCTCAGCAGGCGCCGCGTAGGAATTCGCGTAGCTTGCGTCCGAATCGCTCACATCTGAGGACTCGGAGGCGGTTGTCGATGCCGCGGCATCGGAATTGGTCTCTACAGTTTCGACTGCTTCAACAACGGGCTCCGGCTCGGGAACGCTCACGGAGGCGGAAACCTCAACGGCGCTCTGATCCTGAACCGCGATCTGCTCGATGTTCCACTCGGCATCTTCGGGAGCGGTGACCGCTTCCGTGCTGGCTACGGTTGTATCCTCAGCCTCGGGAACGGATAGAACACCCATTGCCTTGTTGTCGGAGGTCTGCTCAGCCGCATTGGCTGCAGGCATTGCAACACCGAAGGCGGTGCCGACAGCCATAGCGGCAATCAGGCCACGACCAGCCGGGGTGTCAATTGCGTGAAGAGCAGCCTCGCGGGTTATCGCATGGCGTCCGGTCATCGGGAAAACTCCTTGGGGATGTCATTCGTTTCTCGCCGATGGACCGGTCCGAAACTCTTGTCTAGAAAGACAATAACGACTAATCACCCCAATGTCACGTTTAGATAACGCCATATGTGCTAGGTCACATTTCCCATTTTTCCGCTAGATTCCGCGGTTTTTCCCTGATACCCCGCCCGGCAACGCGGTGTAGATCACGGAGAAAATCACGGAATCGTGACCTAAAACTATATCGTTCTGTGATCTAACCTTCAGAATTCCGCGGTTTCACGAACTTTTGTCGCCCGCAACGGCCGTTCGCGGGACTTTCTACCCAAATTCGCCCCGGACTTTCATAGTTCTCAGTATTCGATACAGCGGGGGCGCCCACACTCGTCCGACGTGCTGGCGCCGCCGAAAAGCATCAAGGCGCTGTTTTCTCACGCCATCACGTTTCTCACGCCGTCATGTCCTCACGCGGTTGGGTTCCACGGGAGAATCGTCAACCGACGAGGAGAAGATGACTCTGCGCCCACGGAGTCAGTTCGAGGGTCCCCTTCGGACCACTGATCATCCACGCATCTGAGGATTGAGGCCTGAGCTCAACCTGCACGCCGGGCATGACCCCGGCCTCCTCGAATTCGGAAAGTAGGGTTGAGTCCGTCTGCAGCACTTCGCCGATACGCGCGACGGTACACCGCCCGCCTTCCGGGTTCTGCTTGAGAAAGTCAACGGCACGGACAAGCCCCGAGGGCCCCGCAGCCTGACGGCCGGGTCCGGCCGAATCTCGGGCCGGAATTGCATTCCCGAACGGGTCCTCGTTCACCCCGTGAAGAAGTCCGGCGATTTTCTCTTCGACCTCGTCTGAAATAACGTGTTCCCAACGGCAGGCTTCATCGTGGATGTCCACCCACGGCACCTTGATGACGTCCAGGAGAAGGCGTTCGGCGAGCCGGTGCTTGCGCATGACCGTTGTCGCCTGATTCCTGCCGCGTGCGGACAGTTCGATGGTGCGAGATCCGACGATTGTCAGCAATCCATCGCGCTCCAAGCGCGCAACCGTTTCCGAGACAGTGGGCTTCGACTGCCCGAGCCGCTCCACGAGCCGAGCGCGCAGCGGTGGAACACCCTCTTCTTCCAGCTCGTAAATAGCCTTCAGATACATCTCAGTCGTATCGACGAGGTCGCCACTCATTACCGTTCCTTATCGCCCAAACGAGTCTGATTCACTGACTCTCCACCTTACTGGACCGGCTCAGGTGTACACAGGAAGGTACCCCTCAAAACCCTTTATGCGAGCAAAGAGTCGCACAAATACCCGGCCCTCTCCCTCCTACAACGCCCACACGGCATGGACGGGTGCACCACTTCCGATCACAACCCGGCAAAATGGGGTCATGACGACTCCAATCCCCGCCCACCTCCTCCCAGCAGACGGACGATTTGGATCCGGCCCCTCCAAGGTCCGTCCGGCCCAGCTCGCCCACCTCCTGGATCCGCGCGTTCCAACTGGCACGTCGCACCGTCAGAAACCGGTGAAGAGGGTCGTCGGCAAGATCCGCAGCCAGCTCACCGAACTCTTTTCCCCGCCGGATGGCTACGAGGTCATTCTGGGAAATGGCGGAGCTTCCCTCCTGTGGGATGCCATCACTTTCAACGTCGTGAGCAAGCACGCACAAGCCGCCGTCTTCGGCGAGTTCTCGGGCAAGGTTGTCAAGGCCCTTGCCCGCGCACCTTGGCTGGATGACGTCGACGTCCGCCGGTCCTCTCCCGGCAGCGTCGCTCTGTGTGAGTCCGCCGGAGGAATCGACACCTATCTTTATGCACACAACGAGACATCGACGGGTGCTCTGTCTCCGGTTCAGCGTTTCGGAAACGACGACGCTCTGACAGTCGTTGACGCCACCTCCGCCGCTGGGGGCGTGCGGGTGGACATCGCGCAGACCGACCTGTACTACTTTTCCGCCCAGAAGTGTTTGGGGGCCGACGGTGGACTGTGGCTGGCTCTCGCTTCTCCGGCGGCTCTTGAGCGGATCGAAAGGTTGAGCAGGGAACGTTGGGTTCCAGACATCCTCAACCTCCAGTTCGCCGTCGACAACTCCCGCAAGGACCAGACTCTCAACACGCCCGCGCTTCTCACTCTGTTCCTCATCGAATCACAGTTGGATTGGATGCTGGAACGGGGCGGACTGGAGGCCATGGCGAGGCGCTGCGACGCGTCGTCGTCGACCATCTACGAGTGGGCCGAGAACCGTCCGGATGCAACCCCGTTCGTCACCGATCCCGATTTCCGGTCGAGTGTGGTTGCAACGATTGACTTCGACGAGAGCGTCAACACTCAAGCCATCAGTGCACGGCTGCGAGAGAACGGAATCGTTGACATCGATCCCTATCGTTCTCTCGGGCGCAACCAGTTCCGCATCGGCACCTTCCCCAGCGTGGAACTGAACGACGTACGCAGCTTGCTCTCTTGCATCGATTGGGCCATCGAGAATCAGTGAACGCTTCCGGAACTCATTTGGGCTGGTCACCTGGAGTACGATCCGCCTGATTGATGGCCACCTCGCGAGTCACTCGCGATTCCTCGTCCTCTTCTCGCAGGTGCTCGAGAGGTCCAAGAATCTCCACGTGGGGCCTTGAATGGAGGCGGTAGCGCACCTGCACATCCCATGTGCGCCTGCCCCACAGATAGGCTCCCACAACCACGAGCACCGCGGACACGGCTCCGATGCCCACACCCCAACGTGGGCTGATGGCCTGCGAGATCCAACCGACCAACAGGGCCCCGATGGGTGTGGAACCCTGCATGACCGTCTGGTACAAGGCCATCACCCTGCCGCGCATGTGTGGTTCCGTGGACATCTGCACAGCGGTGTTGGCACTTGTCAGAAGTGTGAGCATGGCCAGACCCACCGGGATGAGAGACACCGCATAGAGCGGATAGGTCGGCATGATGGCGTTGATTCCCGCTGCCAAGGCAAAGGCGAAAGCCGCCATGACAACGATCCGCACGCGCGGCTGCGTGGTACGCCGGGCGGCGAGCAAGGCGCCCGTCAGCGATCCAATGGCAAGAATGGAGCCGAGTATGCCGTAGCCGTCCGCCTCCATTGCGAACACGGTGCGCGCCATTGAGGCTGTCGTGAGCTGGAAGTTCATGCCCAGGCACGCCACCACTCCGGTGACCACGAAAATCACCTTGAGATCAGAACGAGCCCGTACATAACGAAGGCCTTCTCGCACCGCACCCTTCTTCCTGGTCCGGTGGCCATTCTGCGACTGCCCGCTGCTCGCGACCCGGTAGTACTCCGCGGGGCGCATGAGCAGCAGGGCCCCGATCGTAGCGATGAAGGAGGCTCCATTGATCATGAAGACCCAGCCGATGCCCACCCATGCGATGAGGAGACCGGACAGGGCGGGCCCGATGAGACGGGCGATGTTGAAGCTGGTGGAGTTCAACCCCACCGCGTTCGGCAGTGATTTGGGAGGAACGAGTTCAGAGATGAACACGAGGCGAGGAGGACTGTCGAAGGCTCCCACCATCCCCAGAGCGAAGGCAAAGGCGCACACGTGCCATACGGTCGCGAGATCGAGCATGACGAGCGCACCCAGTCCAAAGGCAAGGAGAGCCTGGAGACTCTGCGTGGTCAGCAGAATCTTTCGCTTGTCGAATCTATCGGCCAGCGCACCCGCGATCGGCATGAAGAAGAGGAGAGGGAGAAATTGGAGTGCGGTCACCAACCCGACCGCGAACGAGCTGTCGTCGGTGAGCACCGCGAGAACGAGCCAGTCCTGGGCAACGCGTTGCATCCACGTGCCGGTGTTGGCAACCAACGCGGAGAAGAACCAAATTCGGTAGTTGTAAAATGTCAGGCTCGCAAACGTGCGTCCCATATGTCTGATGCAGTCCTTTCGCCGCGAGAGCGGCGGACCTGCGAGCGCCGCTCTCCCCCGTGTCAGGGTGGCGTGAGCGTATCCCCTTGTGAGAGCGTCCCGTGCACATGTGCATGGTGGCCACGTACATGTGTACGTCGTGTGTCGGCCAACCGCATCGTGCGCGGATGGACCAGCAGGAAGGCCGAGCCCACTCGAAGGAGAGGAGCAACGGCATGTTCCATCGTAGTCCCGACGGTCTGGGCCCGCCATGACCCAGGAGACAAATCAGGTGGTCAACGGTTCATTGAACCGTTGACCACCTGATGAAGCGCCGGTTGCCTCGGGCCTCTGGGCCCATTGAGGTCAGACGTTCAGCAACGTCTGCAGCGGCTCCATGAGGAAGTAGATGACGAAGAGTAGCGCCACCACCCAAATGAGTGGATGAACCTTCTTGGCCCTGCCAACCGCACTCTGCAGAATTACATGCGCGATGAAGCCGACGCCGATTCCCACGGTCATCGAGTAGCCGAAAGGCATCATGACGATCGTGAGGAAAGCGGGGATCGCCGTGACGAGGTCTTCCCACTTGATGTCACGGACCTGCTGCATCATGAGGAAGCCGACGGCCACCAGTGCGGGCGCGGCCGCCTCGTTGGGCACTACCGCGACGAGCGGGGCGAACAGCGTCGCCAGCAGGAAGGCCACGCCGGTGACGATCGATGCGAGCCCCGTACGGGCGCCGTCCGCCACACCAGCGGAGGACTCGACAAAGGAGGTGTTCGAGGAGACTCCGCCCACACCTCCGGCGATGGCACCGATGGAGTCGACAAGGAGAATCCTGCTGGTGCCCTCGGGGTTGCCGTCTTCGTCAAGAAGGTCGCCTTCGGTGGCGACCGCAACCATGGTACCCATGGTGTCGAAGAAGTCAGCGAGCATCACTGAGAAGGCGAGGACCACGACGGAGATCACGCCGATCTTCTGGAACGGTCCAACAACCGAGAACTGGCCGATGGTGGAGAAGTCGGGAAGCTGAATCGGGGATCCCGAGAGAGCAGGAACGGTCAGGGACCAGCCGCCGGGGTTCTCGGCACCCGTTGCGCCAATGTGTGCCACTGCCTCCATGATCACGGCCAGCACCGTGGAAACGAAGATTCCGATGAGGATGGCACCCTGGACGCGGCGCACCATCAGGATTGCGGTGATGAAGAGTCCCACGATGAAGACGGTCAGTGGCCATGCGGAGATTGATCCGTTGACCGCAAAGGACAATGGTGTACCGACCCCGGGACGAACCATGCCCGCGTTCACGAGGCCCACCAGAGTGATGAACAGGCCGATACCAACGGAGATGGCGGTGCGCAGGTACTTCGGTACAGCCCTGAAGATTGCCTCACGCAGACCGGTGAGGACCAGTAGCACGACCACGATGCCCTCGAGCACGATGATTCCCATGCCGTCCGCCCAGGTCATGCCCGGAATCTGCACGATCGTGGCGGCAACCATGGAATTCAACCCGAGGCCCGCCGCAATACCGATGGGGAAGTTGGCGATGCCACCCATGAGGATCGTCATGAGACCAGCAATGAGGGCCGTGCCTGCTGCGATGGCCGCTTGGTTGGGGGCATCTGCGCCACCAAGGAAGGAACCGGTCGAGTCCGGGCCGGAGAGGATGATCGGATTGAGGACCAGAATGTAGGCCATGGCGAAGAAGGTGACGAGGCCACCCCGGATCTCCTGGCCGATGGAGGAGCCGCGCTCCGTTAGGTGGAAGAACTTCTCAAGCATGCCGGCCTTCTCGGTTACCGGTGGAGTCATCGTGTCAATCACTTGATTGAGTCTCATGTTACGGACGCGGGACTGCCAAGAAGTGATCACATTGTGGACGTTCGTGTTCTCGCTCAGCGGGCAGTTCTCGGCCCGTCATCACCGCTCGTTTCCTCACGTCGACCCGGTGACGACGCCCGGGAATCCGCGTGTTACAAACCGTTTCAGCTCATGGGCGCACACAACACCCACCCTCATCACCGACCGCTCGGACGCGCGAGAACCACATGGAGGGTCGCATTGAGACTTTGCCCACGGTCTGCCGCCGTGGATGGGCCCGCCCAAAATCCATCAGGCGCCTGACCAGTTACAACACGTTGAACGACCCCGATAGGTGCCACATTTCACACCCCTCCACCGCCACCGCTGCTGCACCACACCGCACCATCACGGAACTCCGGCAATGACCAGCTTGCCAAAACCACGCACCGATAGCCTTCCATCCGAGGCCGGAATGAAGATCGCCTGGCCCGCATTCATTGACAGCCGCTGACCGCCCGCCTCCGCCTGTACGGCTCCCTCCAGACAGACCAGGGTGCGAGGCCCCAGACTGGGTTGGCGCACCCAGGCATTGGCATCGCGCAAGGTGACCACGGACAACTCGAAATCGTCAACGGGCGCGTAGAAGGTCGCCGTCGACCGAGAATTCCATTCCGGCGCGATGCGCAGCGGGGGTGCCGCGTGCGCGCGCACGACCCTGAGCAGCTCGGGAACGTCAATGTACTTGGCCGTCAATCCGGCCCGCAAGACGTTGTCCGAGGCCGCCATGATCTCCACCGCAACACCGGACTGATATGCGTGCACGGTGCCATCGGGGATGAAGAGCGCCTCCCCCGGCTGCAATGTCACCGGGTTCATGAGAAGAGAGGCCACAACGCCGGGATCTCCCGGGTAACGGGAACCAAGTGCGATGACGGCGGCATCGGCGCGCCGAGACGGCGAGTCCTCCGGGTCGCGTTCCCGGCACGCCCGGATGACCTCCTGAACGCTGTCCTCGCCGGGGCGAGTCTCCGGAGCCAGAAGGAAACAGAAGGCCGCACGTACTCCATCACGCAGCACGATCTTGCGAATCTCGTCCGTCAAAGGAGCGTGCAAATCTCGGATCACTGCGGCTATACGGCGCGGGGCCCGAAATCCAACCAGAGCCTCGAAGCGGGTCAACGCATATGCGAGCTCGGGCTTGTGGTTCCGATCGCGATAGTTGCGATTGGGTGCCGTGCGGGCAATCCCTGCGGCCTCCTCGGCGGCGAAGCCCTCGCGCGCCTGCTCAAGGGAGGGGTGCACCTGAAGCGAGAGCGGCTCTGTGGGAGCGATCAGTTTCAGCAGATAGGGAAGCTGACCCCCGTGGCGGTAGACGATTTCCTCGCCCAGTACCGCCTCCGGATTCGCGGCAACGAAGTCCTCAAGTGTGACGGGCCGCGTACTGCCGGCGGATCCTGGCGCATCCGCCGGGGAAGGAGTATTCACAACCGAGGGATAAAGCTGGTCCACGTCGAAGAGTGGGGCGTTTTCGCCGCAGCCCAGCCGCGCCGGGTCATCCGGGTGGGCACCCAACCACACCTCTGCCACGGGTTGCTCCGCCGCCGGGTAACCGAACAGCCCCGGAATCACGCCACGAGAGCCCCAGGCATAGTCACGAGACCTGCCCTGTAGCCGCTCCATGTAATTCTCTTCCCGGGCTGCGAGAGCCCTTCTCGTTCGTACCCCGTGTCGGCCGTGAGCGGAAACTGCTGTCACGCGCACGGAGCCGGTGAGCAACCGAGGTTTTTCTTGGGGTGTATCAGTGGTGCGATGGTTCGACCTCGTGAGGAAATTGCGATGTCCCGGGGAATCTCGCACACGTGTTGTTCGGCGTACCAAGGCAACAGTTGGAACATCGACTTCGTACGCGAAATGTCACTTTCGAAAGTTCATCATCGCACCGGTGAGACAGCTCCATCGTTTTCCAGGGCCTGTTACTCGTTCGAGTCCATGATCTCGAGATCGGCCTCATCAATCACCGGAATGCTCGGGTCCCACAGCTTCTTCTGCTTGGGGGCATCAGTCTCCGAATGCGCGCCGCATCCGTGGTCCATGGAGACCACTCGACCGTCGTAGGGGGACCACTCGTTGGCACAGACACCGAACATTGTGCGGGCCGATCCCGCCATGAGCATGAGAAAACCACACGTGGAGCAGGTGGCCTTGGCAGATCGCGTCCCAGAGTTGGAGGGTCCGTTCTCCCCCGCATACCAACGCTGGAAAGCTGCGCTGCGCCCCGTGGGAGACAGCACACGCGGGCGACCAAGACCCAACTCAAAATTCGGAATCTCGTCCGATTCCTCACTTGTGTCCTCGAATCCGGCTTCCAGACGGTCGTCATCGGCCACGTAGGGCAGACGATCGGTGGGCTGGATGTCGGAAGGCTCAAGCCGTTGCGCCCACGGCACCCATTCCGGGGCAAGCTTGGCATCGGGGCCGGGCCGCAGCGACATTTCGTCGATGGTCGGACGGGATGAACGCGGGATGCGAGCGAGAGTAACCGTCCAGTACCAGCCCGGATAGCCGGGCAACAGACATTCGAAGCAGTGCGTGAGCACCCTGTCGGATTCGACGACGACGCCGACGTGCTCCCCCACGTTGTCGGGGCGAGTCAGATCGTTGAGCGCCTCTCGTGCAAGATCGACCGCCCCGGCCAGAACGCGCTCACGTCCGGCCGAGTTCGAAAGCTTGATGCGTGCCGCCTCAGGCATCAAAGTCATCCGCCAGTGCACGCAACGCCTGGGCGATTCGATGCCCACCATCCGGGTAACGACCGCGACGCAACTGGGTTGACGAATGGTCCAGAATCTTGATGAGATCCTCGACGATGATCACCATCTCCTCCGGAGAACGGCGGTTCTTGCGCGCAAGGGATTCCACCTTCTGAAGAACCGTGACGGAAAGAGCCTGTGGGCCTCTCCGTGTTTCGGCCACTCCGTATTCCACCCGTGTTCCGGGGCGGAGCTTCGAACCAATCGGCACGGCGGAGGAGGGCAAGTAGACTTCTTCCCCGTCATCTCCGGCGATGAAACCGAAACCTTTCTTCTCATCGAAGAATTTGACCTTACCCGTTGGCACGGAGTCCCACTTTCCTTGTACGAATAATATGGCGCCTCAGGATGAGTGAGGCGCGGGCACAGATACTATTCTCCAGTCTAGCCTCTAGACGCTCACCGGCTAAACGAAGATGTGCGCTTGTGGCGCAATACCACTTGGGCGTTTCACTGAATTTGCTAGCGTGAACAGCATGTCATGCCCGGTATCGGGGACGTGGCCGGGGAAGATTCCCCCGCAGCCCACTGGCCTCGCCCGTCCAAGTAGGTGATCATTCTATTGTGAGCATTCTTCGTAAGAGCGGATTCGCCCTGTCACTCCTTGCTGCGGGATTCCTTTTTGTTCCCGGGGCGGGTGCCGCCGAACCCTTTCCCGTGACCTCCACGGTTACCGACGATACCGGCACGGTGGACGGCATTGATGAGCTGACAAACCGCCTGCAGGATCTGCAGGACGAAACCGGGCACAGCCTTCGGATCGTCTTCGTTGACAACTTCGGCTCTGTTTCCTCCAACGACTGGGCAATCGAGGCGGGTAATCTCTCCGGCATGGGCGATCGGGATGCGCTCGTCGCGGTGGCCATCGATAGTCGGCAGATCTCCGTGGGCTCGGGCGGCGAAGGTTTCACCGAGCAGGAGCTGAGTAACGCCATCGACGCAACGGTTCGGGACGCGTGGCGCGATGGAGACTGGGTGGGTGGCGCCGAAGCACTCGCCGCCAACCTGGAGGCAGCGGGCAACATCAACTGGGCCCCTCTCCTCGTGGGCACCGGGATCGTGGCCGCCGCTGGCGGTGGCGTCATGGTTCTGAGTTCTCGCCGCCGCAAGAAGGCCGTGGCTCGCACCGCGGAGGAAGTCGAACGGCTGGAGAAGGAAGCTGCCCGCCAACTTCTTTCTGCCGACGACGGCGTCCGTGCGGCAGCCGGAGAACTCGAGTTCGCTCGGGCCGAGTTCGGCGTCGAGGCCACGTCAGCCTTCGACAACGCACTTGACAATGCGCAGAAGGCTCTCCAACAGGCCTTCGAGATCCGCAAGCTCCTCGACGACGAGATCCCGGAGACGCCCGACCAGAAGCGTCAGATGAACTCCCAAATCATCGAACTCTCCTCGCAGGCGCAGACCGCGATCTCCGAGCAGGAGAAGAGCTTCCAGCAACTGCGCAACATGGCGGCGACCGTCGACGAGCACCTGGATGAACTCGAAATTCGTGCGCGCGAACTCGCCGAGCAGCTCCAGAGCGCCGAGGCCCAGCTCAACTCTCTGGCTCTCACATATTCCGAGGAAGCCCTCGCGACACTGCGGACATACCCGGGCCAGATACTCACACTGCTGGGAGCGGTGTCCGAGGCGGTGAAGGAAGGGCGTGCTCTCGCCACAGCCGGGGAGAACAACAAAGCCGTCCCCTACGAGCGCCTCGGCGAGGACACCTTGCGTCAGGCCCGCGCGCTGGCTCAGCAGATCACCAATGCGCGTGAGTACTTCGAGCAGGCTCGTCAGACAATGCAGAAGTGTCTCGCCTCCATCAGCCAGGACGTCGAGGACGCCAAAAGACTGGGAGGCGGCGACTCCCTCATCACTGCCCGCCGGCAGGCAGCCGAGAACGCCATCGCGTATGCGATCAGTTCCTCGGTTGATCCCGTCAAGGCTGTCAATGAACTGACAGCTGCGGAAAACGCACTGGATGCCGCTCTGGCGGGGGTACGCACTGTCGAGGAAAACCAGAAGCGCGCCGCGGCACTGGCCGAGCGCAATCAGGTGGCTGCGCAATCGAGCATCGATCAAGCCGATTCCTACATCGACCGCTATTCGCGCTACGTTCCCTCCAACTCGCGTACGCAACTGGCCGCCGCCCGCCGTTCCCAGGCGGAGGCCTTGGCCACGAACGATCTCACCCAGCGCGCCCAACTACTCGATCGCGCTCGCTCCCAAGCCACCACCGCACAGAACATGGCAGAACAGGCGGTGCGGGACGAGGAACGACGCCGCTCCCACGGTGGCGACGGCGGACGTTACGGCAACTCCCGGCACTACGGAAACCGTCGCTCAGGAGACTCCGACTGGGGCGCCGTGCTCGGGGGTATGATCATCGGATCCCTGCTCTCGGGAGGTGGCTCCGGGAACAAGGGCGGATTCTCCACCGGCTCATTCGGCGGCTTTGGGGGTGGAGGCGGCCGAGGCGGCGGCTTCGGTGGTGGAGGCGGCTTCGGGGATTCCTTCTGATTCCTCGCCCCTGCATACTTCCAAACTGTAAGTTGTTCGCAGAACATCCAAACAATCATCCATCAACGAAAGGCTCTCCATGGCTGAGAAGCAGACCATCCTCGGTCGCATGACCCAACTTGCCAAGGCAAACATCAACGCTCTACTTGATCGCGCCGAGGACCCCCAGAAGATGCTGGACCAGATGGTCCGCGACTACACCAACTCGATCGCCGAGGCTCGCGACGCCGTCGCCGTCACGGTCGGAAATCTGCGCCTGGCCCAGAACGATTACAACGAGGATGTTCAGGCATCTCGCCAGTGGGGCCAGAAGGCCCTGGCCGCCTCCCGCAAGGCCGATGAAATGCGTGTGGAGGGCAAGCCCGCCGATGCGGATCGTTTCGACAACCTCGCCAAGGTAGCCCTCAGCAAGCAGCTGGAATTCGAGAAGGAAGCCCGCGACGCCGAACCCCTCATCCAGTCGCAGGAGGAGGTCGTCGCCAAACTCAAGACCGGTTTGGACCAGATGACCGGCAAGCTCAGCGAGCTCAAGTCCAAGCGCGATCAGCTGATTGCCCGGCAGAAGTCCGCCGTGGCACAGAACCGCGTGCAGGATGCGATTTCCTCCATCAACGTCCTGGACCCGACCTCCGAGCTGGGACGCTACGAGGAGCAGGTACGCCGCGAGGAGGCCCTGGCCCTCGGCAAGGCCGAAGTGGCCGCATCCTCGCTGGATGAGCAGTTCGCCGCACTCGAAGATCATTCGAACGATCTCGAGATCGAAGCCCGCCTCGCCGCACTCAAGTCCGATGGTGCTCCCGCTCAGATCGAAGCCAAGGATTTCACGGCGTACTGAGTTGACCACACTGAGATGATCAGTCGACCTCGCCGCCGCTCGAACGGCCGTGAGCATGGTGTCACGTGGGGTTGGCCCGGCCGGACCAACCCCACGCTCGCGTCGAGGGTACAGAAGGCACACGCAACGCGCGTACACGCCGTCGTCGGCCGCCATACCGGCGGTGACCGCCAAAAGACGAACCCCAAAACAAGTCATTTCACGTTTCTCATAGAAAACTCCCAGCTTCTACGTTTTCAATAGTTTTATGAGCACGCAACAACACTCCCCTGAAGCAACTCTGCTGGTAGTAGATGACGAGCCTTCAATCCGCGAGCTTCTTTCGGCCTCGCTACGCTTCGCCGGATTCAATGTGCTCACCGCCGCCGACGGGCACGAGGCACTGCATCACCAGTCAGGCAGCCACATCGACTTGGTGGTACTTGACATCATGCTTCCGGACATGGACGGTTTCGAGGTGCTGCGGCGCCTGCGCGAGCGCTCCCCCGAGCTTCCGGTGCTCTTCCTCACCGCTCGCGACGACATCAAGGACAAGGTGCAGGGCCTGACTGTCGGTGGCGATGACTACATCACCAAGCCCTTCTCTCTGGAGGAGGTCGTTGCCAGAATTCGGGCCGTGCTGCGCCGTACCCGCCCCATTGAAGGCGACGCCGCGATCCTGCACTACAAGGATCTGGAATTGAACGAGGATTCCTACGAGATCCATCGAGCAGGTCATCCGATCGACCTCTCCCCCACCGAATTCAAGCTTCTGCGCTATCTCATGATCAACGCCGAACGGGTCGTCTCCAAGATGCAAATCCTGGATCATGTTTGGGATTACAACTGGGACGGCGAAATCTCCATCGTGGAGTCCTACATCTCCTACCTGCGCCGGAAGATCGACTCTCCCGAGGCACTCGGCATCACGGACAAGGATGAAGCCGCCGCGATCGAACCCTTGATTCACACCAAACGCGGAATCGGCTACGTGCTGCGTTCCGGTAAGTAAATGGCTATCCGCCCATGAGCCCGAAGTATCGACCGCGGGTGACGAGGACACTGTCCTTCCGCCTGCTCTTCACCTTCATCTTGCTGATGATCATTGTTGTGGTGGCCGTCAGTGCCATCACCCTGTCGATATACCAACGCAACCTGGTCCGGAGCCTGGACGAAGCACTGAGATCATCGGGGCGGGCCGTGGCGGTCCAGATCATTGATGACCTTCGTTCATCATCCGATCACTCAAGCAGTAGTATCAACCTGTCGGACTACTACTTGAACGCGGTGCTCACGGACAAGAACCAGCAGACTGTCGTCAATCGCACCAAGATCAATGACGGTGTGAGGGAGAAGTTCGGAACTCCAGAGAATCCCGCAGCCCTGCTGATGACTCTCGACAGCACACCGCGAACCGTTCCGGGAACGAAGGCCGATCAGCCATGGCGCGCCATCGTACTTCCCGTGACGGCACGGGATCTGCTCATGCGCCCGCAAACCATCGGTGCCGTGGTCATCGCCCGCCCGCTGACGCCCGTCTTCGAGACCGTCGGGCTCATGACGCGCCTCCTGGTATTCGTGGGACTCTCGGTGATCAGCCTCGGAACGGCGGTAGCCGCAGCCCTCGTGCGTCATCACCTGCGCCCTTTGCGCGGCATCGAGTACGCCACGCACGCCATTGCGGCAGGCGACCTCTCCCGCCGCGTACCTCCCGGCAAGGAGGGCAGCGAGGTGGGAATGCTGGCCAACTCGATCAACGTCATGCTCGCCCAGATCGAGCAGGCGTTTGCCGCGAAGGAACGCTCGGAAACCAAAATGCGCCAGTTCGTTTCGGACGCTTCCCACGAGTTGCGCACCCCTCTGGCAACCGTGCGCGGATACGCCGAGCTGTACCGTTTGGGTGGGGTCCCGACCGATCAGATCCAGCCCACGATGGGACGCATCGAATCCGAATCCAAGCGCATGAGCCGTCTGGTCGAGGACTTGCTTCAACTCGCACGGCTCGATGAGGGGCAGTCCTTGCATCGCGACTACGTCGACATCACGAAAGTCTGCCACAATGCGCTCGCCGACATGCGGGCCCGCGATCCCTCCCGGGAACCCACCTTGATCGGACTGGACGGAGGTTCGGCCGACGACGTCGTCGTCATTGCGGACAAGGACAAGGTCACCCAAGTGGTCACCAACCTTCTCTCCAACGTCCTGACACACACACCGTCGGGCACACCCACAGAGATAGCCGTGGGCACAACTGATCCCAACGAAGCCGTCATCGAAGTGCGCGACCACGGACCGGGAGTGCGCGGAGAGGATGCCGAGCATCTCTTCGAGCGTTTCTACCGTACGGACTCATCTCGCTCCCGCGCCTCCGGTGGATCTGGCTTGGGCATGGCAATCGTAGCCGCAATCATGGCCGCACACGGTGGCACCGCTCGCGTTGTTCCCACCCTGGGCGGAGGCTTGACGGTCCGGCTCACATTCCCGCTCGGTTACGTGCAGGACGAACGCAATCCCGCCAAGCAGGAGGACACCTCCAAGCACAAGACCAAGGGTGGGCGCGACAAGTCTCGCAACAAATCAAAGGACGAACGAGAGAACGCCTGACAGCTGCAGAGCCGTCAGACGCCCCAGAACGTTCAACGGTTGCTGCGTTGCCCGCGACGTGTTCACGGTTGGTCCGGACCATCAGTCTGCCACCTACCCGGCAGACGACAAAGAGCCCCTCGAACCGTCAGATCCGTGTGCCAATGGGTTCGCCAGTTCGGTCGGACGGATCGGTTCGCCGCCACGGTGATCCGTCAAGTTGCCGGTGCGTCGAATGGAGAGGAGCCGTCCTCTTCCACGGGGTGCGGCGTTCCCTGCTCGAGCATGAGCTCGATGGCATGGAAGGCGCGGCCCATGAAATGCTCTGCGTCCTCACCCGCAGCGGCGTGCATTGGCTTGCCGATGAAGAGGAAGACCTCGCTTCCCACCTTCGGGAAAGCGGCCCCAACCGGCATGGCGTCATGGCCCCCCGACATCGCGATCGGCACGAGTGGGATGTTCGCCTTCAGAGCGAGGGCGGCAGCGCCGGGCTTGGGAGTGCCAATCTTGCCGTCACGGGATCGTGTCCCCTCGGGAAACACGAGGATCGGAACACCAGCGCGTAGCAACCGACCAGTCATTCCCGAGGCACGCCCCGCGTCCTTGCCGTCGCGCTTGCCCTTGCGTTCGATCGGATACGTGTTGAAAAACAGCGATGTCAACCCCGAGACCACGCGGCGGCGGTAGAAGTAGTCCGCCGCCGCGCCTGTTGCCAAGCGATCCGTCAAGGAGCTGGGCAACAAGGAGAAGACCATGGGAGCGTCGAGATGCGAGGAATGGTTGGGAACCAGAAGGAAAGCTCCTTCGAGGTCTGCCACATTCTCCTCACCCAGAACCGTGGGGCGAACAACTGTCGAGATGACGGGGCGGGTAACAAAGCGCCGCACCCAGTGCCGACGGCGCGCGCGTTCCTTGTCAAGATATGGCTCGAGAGGTTCCAGATTGTCCGGCATCTGACTCAATCTCGACCCTTGTTGATCCGTGCGGTCACGGCTTCAACCGCCTTGCGCGGAGCATGCTCCGCGAGGGCGGCGATGACCTTGTATCGCTTGGAGGGGACGGAGTAAGTCTTGCCCCGGTCAACGTCCCTCAGGCATTCACGGGCCACACGATCGGCACTGAGCCAGAGAAATCCGGGCAGGTTCGATGTGCTGATGCCGGAGCGCGCGTGCAACTCGGTACGGACCCACCCCGGCATGAAGGTCACAACCTGCACACCGGCGGGGGCCAACTCAATGGCCAACGAGCGTGACCACGTGCGAATGAGAGACTTGATGGCCGAGTACAGGCCCATCGCCACCAATCCGGAAACCGAGGCCGTGTTGATCATGACTCCATGCCCACGCACCTTCATTGCGGCGCCAGCGGCGGCGCCAAGTCGCACTGGAGTGGTCGCCATGAGGTCAATGGCCTCAATGAGTGGTTGAGTGTCGGTCGTGGCCAGCTTGTGATGCAAGCCCTGGCCGGCGTTGTTCACAAATACCTCGATCGGTTCCCTTTGCGAGGACAACCGGGAGGAAACGGCGTCCACGCCTTCCTCCGTCGACAGATCGGCCTCGAGAACCTCACAGTCAACGCCGTGGCGGGATTCCAGTTCCTGCTTCGTCGAGTCGAGACGGTCACGGGAACGTGCCACAAGGGTCAGATCGCATCCGCGATCCGCCAGTGCCTTCGCGTACGCAAGGCCTATGCCTGACGTACCGCCCGTAATGAGTGCCCGACCTGTCAAGGGAGATACGGCAGGCCTGCTCTTGGAGATTCTCACGTAACTACGTTAGTTCACTTCGGGCCTCGACCGCTTCTTTTCGGAGATTTTTGACCAGATACGACGCGGATCTCATCACTGTGATAATCATTAAAACCGGGTTGAATCGCGTGTGCATCCGCGAGATCTCGCGGCAATGAGAGGTTATCCCCGTCTTGCGCTCTCCCGCGGTAAGCGAAATCGCAATGCGTCACGAGCGCCGCAATCGCCGCGATGAGCCGAGAAAATGTACCAATTCATGTCCCGCTGCTGCCACGAAGGTACTAGAATCGCGTGAGCTGGAGCGTCGGTCCCGGGTAGTCGCAAGGAGGTCACCATGTTGAACGAAGTCCCGCAGTGGCTTGTTCAAGCGTTCGTGCGCTCCGTTCAAGCGGCCGGATCAACCCAATCCAAGGAACAGTTGGCGGAGAATTGCCACCACTTGATCGAGGCATGGTCCAGCCCCGACCGCAGCTACCACGGACTACAGCACGTCGTCGACCTCCTGACCCGAGTGGAAACCCTCCTTCCCGAGACCGGCGATCCTGCCCTCGTTCGCCTCGCCGCCTGGTTCCATGGGGTGTGCTTCTCCACGTCAGCCGAAGCCACGTACACCCACAATGGTGGAGAGAACGAAGAAGCATCGGCACTCGTCGCCCAAGAAGACCTTCGAGAACTGGGAGTGGACCCGGAGAAAGCCGCACGGGTTGCCACCCTGATCAGAGGGCTGCGGGCCAAGAAGAGTACCGCTTCACCCACTGAGACATCGAAATTTCAGGCCGTGGACATTGACGAGCAGGCTCTGCGCGACGCACATCTGGGAACGCTGGCCGTGGAGCCCCAACGCTACAAACGCTACCTGGAGCTTGTCGAGAGAGAATACGCCCACATCCCTCGGGAGGATTTCCTGAAGGCACGGCGTGCAATAGTCTCCAAGCTTCTGGCCCGCCGTCAACTCTTCGTCACACCACTGGCTCGGCAGTGGGACGAAGCAGCCCGCGAAAATCTCTCCGCCGAATTGCAGCGCCTGAACGACCTTCTGGCGGACACCGAGCCACCTGCTCGAATTCCATCCGTCAGCCCCACATCCGAAACCACACACGTTCCACCCACCGTACGGGAGGAAGAACCGTCGGTACGCTCCGGCGACGACGTCGTCGCCCCCACTGACAAGCCGAACGTCATCGACTCTCTTCTCACCGCATCCGAGAACGAGGACGCAGCCGAGCGAGCCGCCGCTGCGCGCGAGGCGGAGCGCCTTTCTCGCGTGGAGCCGGATACGACAGGACAACTGAGTCGCGAAGACACCGTCTCGAGTTTGGAATCATGCGTGGACAAACTCGATCCCGGAGTCAAGGAAACTCCCGCTTTGACCCCGGAACAAAAACGCCAGCGCCGCCGCGAGGAAATCGCCGCCCAGATGCGCCGCCGAATTGAAGAACGGCATCGGGCAGCGGACACGGCCCGCCTTGAGCGAACCAGGGTGGCCGGGGAGCGCGCGAAGACAGCCGAGGCGGGCGCGGGCGATGCCTCCCGTCTGGAGGTTGCCAAACCCGAGGAGCAGGACATCGCCGAACCCGAAAGGCCGAGTCCAGCACCACTACTTGCGGATCCAGTCGCACCGGAACACGGTACCGAAGTTCACGAGAACGACGCCAAGGATCGCGGACACACGGATCGACCCATTGCACAGAGCCCCCCTCCCTCCCGGCCAGAGAGCGCAGGCAACGGGAGCAACAGTCCTCGCGAGGGCGCCAGAGGAGGCAGCGGTGCCTCACACCGGACGTCTCAGTCGAAGACTCCCGTGGAGAAGGGGGCCAACCCTGACGAAGGGACAGCCGGCCCCAGCGACACTCCACAAAGAGTCTCCATCTGGGAGCGACTGAGCAATTCAGCCACCTCCGCCAGTACACCTGAGTGGATCGATGACGACCATCGTGACTCCGACGCCGCACGCCGCGCTCTCACGGCGACCACAAAGCGAGACTTGATACGCGACATTCCCCACCTGACCGACGACGAGGACGTACGAGCCTCAGACCTACCCGAAGGCCCCAGCCATGGCATCGAGAAGGAACCCGAGATGTAGCTTGCTGGGCATGCCTCTGGTGATGCGAGTGGACGCAGCTGGGATGTTGCGGGTATAGATCACTGGAGGCAGCTTGGCCAAAAGAGCCTGGACGCCACTGGAGAACACTGGGCAACGACATCTGGATTGTCGCTTCGAGGAAGACCGGTGGATGACGATCAGGCAGAAACAAGCAAAGTGCCCGGGGACCATATGGTCCCCGGGCACTTTCGTCAGCGCTCAGTGGCTATCTGATTCCGAGATCAGTACATGCCACCCATGTCGCCCATTCCGGCGTCGCCACCAGCAGGTGCCTTCTCCGGGATGTCGGCAACGACGGCCTCGGTGGTCAGGAAGAGACCAGCAATGGAAGCCGCGTTCTGCAGAGCGGAACGGGTCACCTTGACCGGATCCATGACACCAGCAGCAAGCAAATCGACGTACTCGCCAGTCGCGGCATTCAGGCCGTAGCCCTTGTCCAGGTTGCGGACCTTCTCCACGACAACGCCGCCCTCAAGGCCAGCGTTCACTGCAATCTGCTTGAGCGGGGCCTGAATGGCGATCTTGACAATCTGCGCACCGGTTGCCTCGTCACCCTCGAGCTCGAGGGTCTCGAATGCTTCCTCAGCAGCCTGAATCAGAGCAACGCCACCACCGGCGACGATTCCCTCTTCAACGGCGGCCTTGGCGTTGCGCACGGCGTCCTCAATGCGGTGCTTGCGCTCCTTGAGCTCAACCTCAGTGGCGGCGCCAGCCTTGATGACGGCCACGCCACCGGCGAGCTTCGCAAGACGCTCCTGCAGCTTCTCGGTGTCGTACTCGGAGGTCGAGTTTTCAATCTGAGCCTTGATCTGGGCAACGCGGCCCTCAATCTGATCCTGCTCGCCAGCACCCTCAACGATGGTGGTCTCGTCCTTGGTCAGGACAACCTTGCGGGCGCGGCCCAGCAGGTCGACGTCGGCGGTCTCAAGCTTGAGACCGACCGTCTCCGAGATGACCTGACCACCGGTGAGGATGGCCATGTCCTGCAGCATCTCCTTGCGGCGATCGCCGAAGCCAGGGGCCTTGACGGCAGCGGACTTGAAGGTGCCACGGATCTTGTTGACGACCAGGGTGGCCAGAGCCTCGCCCTCGACGTCCTCGGAGATGATGAGCAGCGGCTTGCCAGTCTGCATGATCTTCTCGAGCAGCGGCAGCAGATCCTTGACGTTGGAGATCTTGGTGTCGACCAGGAGAATGTAGGGATCCTCCAGGACGGCTTCCTGACGCTCGGCGTCAGTCACGAAGTACGGGGAGAGGAAGCCCTTGTCGAAGGACATGCCCTCGGTGAGCTCGAGCTCCAGACCGAAGGTGTTGGACTCCTCAACGGTGATGACGCCTTCCTTGCCAGCCTTGGTCATGGCTTCGGCAATGACGGCACCGATCTCGGGATCGCCAGCGGAGATGGAGGCGGTGGCAGCAATCTGCTCCTCGGTCTCAATCTCCTTGGCATCAACGAGCAGGCGCTCGGTGATGGCGGTGACTGCACGATCGATGCCCTTCTTCAGAGCGATCGGGTTGGAGCCAGCGGCAACGTTGCGCAGGCCCTCGTGGACCAGCGCCTGTGCCAGAACGGTGGCGGTGGTGGTGCCGTCGCCAGCGACGTCGTCGGTCTTCTTGGCGACTTCCTTGACCAGCTCAGCGCCGATGCGCTCGTAAGGATCCTCGAGATCGATTTCCTTTGCAATGGACACGCCATCGTTGGTGATGGTGGGGGCGCCCCACTTCTTGTCCAGAACAACGTTGCGGCCCTTGGGGCCGAGGGTTACCTTCACGGTGTCAGCGAGAAGGTTGAGCCCGTTCTCCATGCTGCGACGAGCTTCTTCGTTGAACGCAATGGTCTTTGCCATAGCTTCTAGTTCCTCCCATTGGGACGGTAGATCGCCAGCTGGTGCCCGCGACGGACGACGCTCCAACAACCGGTCACGTCCCGGCGGCTGGGGCGCCTCACCAACTGTGAGACTTTGTCACTCTCACTCAAAGAGTGCTAACTAGAGTTTGGCACTCTCCGGCTGAGAGTGCAAGACGAGAAGTCAGCGCAATACGCTCGTTCACCGTGAGCGCACAAGCGTCAATGCGCGGCAACAATCCGTCGATGCGTGGCAACAATCCAAGGCAGAAAACTGCTTCCGATGGAGCAACAAGAGGTGGACTCTGACCGGGGAAGGCCACAAGTCCTCAGCGAGGAGGTAGACCGATCCACCCAAAGTGCGGGCGGACAGAGTCACTCAAAATGCGGGCGGGACAGAGTCACCCGCGGCGCGAACCGGAAAACTCACCCAAAGTGCGGGCGGAAAGAGTCACCCGCGGCTTCTATCCAAGCTCTCCCGCGAGCACAACCACAATGACGTCACGACCTTCGGCATCTCCACCCATGAGGACATGGTCGCCATCCTGGGGGATTCCGAGCTGGGCAGCCACCTCGTTCGCTGTCGCGGCGTAATCCTCGTTCGGGTAGAAGACTTGCGTGATCTGCGGCGCCGTCGTCGGATAGTTGCCGGTTGCAACGTTGGTGAAACCGACGCTCCAGAGAATTTCCTGATTCGCGGCAGCATAACCAGAGATCTGGGAGGCGTTGTACACCTCGACGGGAAGCTCGACATTCACCGGAGCCGGCTCAACGGGAGGCTCCTCCGGAGGAACCTCCTCTTGGGGCGTTTCTGACTGTTCGGCAGGTTGTTCACTGGGCGGAGCCGTATCGGCAGGCGGGGCCGTAGCCGTGGGGCCATCTGTAGCGGACGACGTTCCGTCGCCCATCAGATGCACGATCCCCCATCCCAGCAGCGGGGCGCAGACGAGGACGGCAACGAGCGCAGTCCACCATTTTGCGTTCGATTCCCTGCGGCGGTGCGCTCCTCGCACCTTGCGAGTCGCCGCCAGCTGATCGAATTCATCCACGGGATACTGTTTCTCTGCCACGGCGCTAGCCTATCGTGTTGCCCTCGGTGTCGTCGCTGCCTGGATGCGAAGAGTTGCGTGTTCCATGCCGCTCAGCCGCACGCTGCTCCCTGAGCCGGAGCAGGCGACGCACCAACTCCGGCTCCTCCATGAGGGCATCGGGGTTGTCGATCACACGCCCAAGGACCAGATAGTAATGGGAGGGAGACATTCCAAGTTCTCGGATCGCATTGTTCTTTCGGGTGCTTCGCCCCTTCCAATTCTTTTCGAAGTGAAGCACTGCAAGCTCTTCACTCGAGAGAAAGGAGGAGTTGTCCGGGATAGCCATTTCTTCGCCACTCATACCTGGGTAACCTCCTCCTTCACCACAACATTCCAATCCTACGGCGATGGTCACATCGGTGGTCGGCAAGCCCCTCCGCCAGTGCGACAGCCCCATCCGGTCTCACGTTGTTGCCGTAAGGTCTCGCGTTGTTGCCGTAAGGTCTCGCGTCCATCTCACCGGGAGAAGCCTACCGGAGGCGAGGGACTGATTTGTGGCACGGAGAAGGTGCTGCGCCACCGGAAACACCAACCGATCGACCGCCCCCACCCCAACGGCGGACACCCTTCGCACCAACAAGACGTGTGAGAAGGCGGGCGCGTAATCTTGAATCCATGCAGCCACTTTCTGAGCTTATCGATCCGCAGTGGGCCGCGGCGCTGGGGCCGGTTGAGCCCACCATTCGACAAATGGGCGAGTTCTTGCGCAGCGAACTGGCTGCGGGACGCGAATACCTACCGGCCGGCAAGAACGTTTTGCGTGCCTTCACCTATCCGATGGATTCCGTGAAGGTCTTGATCGTGGGACAGGATCCATATCCGACCAAGGGGCATCCTGTCGGCTTGAGCTTCAGCGCGGATCCCCACGTGAAGCCATTTCCACGCTCGCTCATCAACATCTTTCAGGAGATGCACGACGACGTCGGCACGCCCTTGCCCTCCACACCGGATCTCACGCCGTGGTGCGATCGAGGAGTCATGCTTCTCAACAGGGTGCTGACGGTGGAACCGGGCAAGTCGGGCTCGCACAGGGGCAAGGGATGGGAGAAGGTCACCGAGTACGCAATTCGCCAGTTGGCCGCCCGCGACAAGCCGCTGGTGGCGATCTTGTGGGGACGGCCCGCGCAGGAACTGCGGCCACTGCTGGGCAACACTCCCGTAGTATTGTCGCCGCACCCCTCTCCCCTGTCCGCCAGTCGCGGGTTCTTCGGATCTCGCCCGTTCTCCAAGGCGAATCAACTGTTGATGGATCAAGGAGCCGAGCCGATTGATTGGCAGCTGCCCTAACTGATTGATTCCGAGTTCTCCCGGTTCCGGACAGAACGGATTGGGTTGAGGGCCTTCTCGTTTTCTTGGATGGGCGTACAGCGTTGAGCGGCGCCTTAATTGGCAACGCTCAACGCTGTACGCCCACTTGGGGAGCGCAAGCCTACCCCTCCCCGAGAATCAACCATCTGGAGACAGCCCCCACCAGACATCGGCAAGCCGCGGAGGTCACGTAAAAATCAGCGCACAACGTCCGCGATCCACACTCCACTCAACGATCCACACTCCGCTCCACGTAAAGTAACCTTGACGTCAAGCTAACTTGACTTGTAAAGTTCATTTTACATAGCGAAGAAGTGAATCCCCAGGACGAGACAAGGAGCGCGACATGAGCAAAGAGCCCCGCACCGAGGGCACTGACGTCCGGACAACACGAGATGAGACTCAGAGATTTCGATTCGGCGTGGCCAAGTTCGGAAGCCGAAAACACTCTGCCTTGACCATTGCCGCGCCGGGAGGCATCGCCTTGGCAATCGCCCTGGGGGCCGTCGCCGCTTCCGTTGCCTCGGGTTACGAACGGCTCACGTGGGGATTGGTTTTTCTCATCAACATGCTGTGCCTGCTGCCGGTAAGCGTTGCCGGAGTGTGGGGATTCATTGTTGATCGGGAGACAATCCGAGGAGCCAATCGCTCGCCCGAGTACAACGTCGAGAATGCATGGTTCAGCAAGGCCGCAGAGAACACAACGCTCGTCACATTCGCCGTCGCCGGTCTCGGCGCGGCCGTGGCGACGTTCGTGCGGCCAGATCTCACCCCGGTCTCAGTCACTCTCCTCGGCGTCTGCGGTTTCATGGCATTCACCTTTGCCGTGGCCTATTTCTGGGAGAAGAGTCGCTGAGCATGAAGAATCGACTGTCTGAACTCCGGGCCTCCAAGGGCTGGTCCCAGCTGAGACTCGCGGACGAGCTCGGGGTCAGCCGCCAGACCATCATTTCCATCGAGAAGGAACGCTTCGACCCCTCCTTGCCGCTGGCCTTCCGAATCGCGAGCGCCTTCAATTGCACGATAGAGGACATCTTCTCTCCGGGGTCGGACAACAACTGAAGGGTCTGGAGCCCATGTCATCCAACGGGTGGTGGAATGGTCCCACCGTCGCCAACAAATCAAAATGCCAGATGACAACCGAGGGAAGACGCCAACCAACCGAAGCGCGACACCCACGGCGCACGGAGTCCCTCATGGGCATCCGCTGGCGCCTCGCTGCGGCGTTGCTATGATTCTCTGCATGTCTGATGAGTTGATCCTGAAGCTGACCTGCCCGGACCGTTCCGGAATCGTGCGCGCCGTCAGTGGTGCCATCACCGAGCTCGGCGGCAACATCGTGGAGTCGCAGCAGTACGGAGACCCCTCGTCCGGCAACTTCCACATGCGCGTTGAGACCGAACGGATTGCGGATCCCGAGGGCTTCCGCAATCGAATGAAGACCATGGGGCAGGCGCTGGGAATGACGTGGGAGATCAACCCCGCCGATCGCAAGCTCCGCACGGTGATCATGGCGTCGAAGGAGGCTCACTGTCTCTCCGACCTGCTGTACCACACCAAGGAGGGGCAGATCCCGATTGAGGTGGTCGCCGTGGTTTCCAACCATGACGTCCTGCGCCCGCTTGCCGAGTTCTACGGCGTTCCATTTGTTCACATTCCGGTCTCGAAGGACACCAAGCCCGAGGCGGAGGCCGCCCTCATGGAGGTCATCGAACGGGAGAAGGCTGAGCTGGTGGTTCTCGCCCGCTACATGCAGGTACTCTCCGACCGCGTATGTGCCGCGATGGAAGGCCGGATCATCAACATCCACCACTCCTTCCTTCCGTCGTTCAAGGGCGCGCGCCCCTACGCACAGGCCCACGCCCGCGGCGTGAAACTCATCGGTGCCACCGCGCATTACGTGACCGCGGATCTCGACGAGGGCCCGATCATCGAACAGGATGTGGTGCGCGTCAAGCATTCGGACTCCGTGGCCGAACTCGTCGCCCAGGGCCAGGACGTCGAGCGGCGCGTACTGACCAGGGCCGTGCGCTGGCACGCCGAGCATCGCGTGCTGTTGAACGGAAGTTCCACGGTCGTTTTCGCCTGAGCCGACACCAGGTGGGTACGGCTGGCGCATTTTTCTGTGTTTGGAGCGTTGTCTCCTTGCTTCGTGGGTACAGGGCGTTGAGCGCGGCCCAATTTGGCAGCGCGCAACCCCCCACTCCCACCCAGAAACCCCCACCGCAACCAACCGCCACCCCCTCATAGCCATTCAGACCCATGGGTGCCCGAGTGTTA
>WPCI01285027.1_pt1 | contig 28875 bp, 28 predicted proteins | sample 5399871 | NCBI WGS metagenome assembly WPCI01 (sample SAMN12869469, study PRJNA574797) | sludge metagenome | isolation source: wastewater treatment of pH7 | place: China:Beijing | collected 2019-05-20 | reverse complement strand
GTCGAAAACAAGGGTAACGTCGTATTCTTCTCCTTGCAGAGTAGCGGTACCCAACAGCGTTGCTTCGTTATTTTCGATCGTGTTGCTGTTGAACTTCCAATCGTCGAAATTGCGAATGCTCGCCCAATCAGCCCAACCCGCTTCGCCTCCGACTTCCGTCTGAATATCAGGGGAAAGCATACTGAAAGAAGTGGCATGGTCGCCAGTACTTAATGCCTTCATGAATTTGTCGCCAAGTTGCCCAACATCTTTGAGCCCGCCGCAAGCAGTTAATGCCAGCATGAGCACCAGCGCGACCGATAAAACAAGAACCACATGTTTTTTCATTTAAGTTACCTCCTCAGGTATATTTATATAAATTATATCCAAATTATACTAATTTACGAGAGGAAATTTGCTTTACAAATCTATGATCTGTTCTCCGGGGTGCTTACGACTTTCTTCCCAAAAAATGAATGTATCGATATCTCGTTTGAACTGACGGATTACGAAGACAACCACGACCACGTCATCGATATAACCCGCCACGGGCACCCAGTCTACCAGCAGGTCAATGGGAGAGATAAAATAAAGAATTGCACCAGCGAAGAGTAAAAACGATCCCCAGGGAATGGATGTGTATTCTCCCTTGGCATAGGCTTTCAGCATACGGAAAAATGCCTTGGTGCGCAGCCATGAATCAGCTTGAGCCGCTTGCGGATTATCATCTGCGTTGGCTTTTTTAACTGCTTCTTCATACAAAAGCCTTGTTTTGTCAGGGTTATGAAAATAATCATCTACCCTTGATTTATGGTGATGTACTTTATTGTTTGCAGCATCCTGTTGCGGGTTGTAGAAAGCTTGTGACATCGGAATCCTTATTGCAGATCAAATTGGTCCAGGTACTCAATCGGGCGAAAGCCAACCAAACCCAATTGAGTGAAGTGCCCTTCGATTGGGGTGAAGGCATCTTTAAAAACGTGCATCGATTGGCACATTTCATCGCTGGAAATCTCAAGTTCTAAAGTCAGGTGAGGTACCCACACACCGGGATAATAATAAGGTGAGCTCTTGAGGCCAGCCTGTTGAATGAGTTTGTGAAAGGAAGCGTGAACATGGAGCAATTCAACGCTGGGGGAAGGGTAGAGAAAAAGCACATTGTCTGTGGTGGGGAAAGTTCCCAAAGCGCTCAGGCGGAAGTTGAAGCGCTGAATGGTTAGCGCCAATTCTCTGGTGATCGATATGAGCTGCGCAGATTCTTTAGAAGGAAAAACCGCCAAACTGACGTGAGGCTTGTCCTTCATTGATCCCTGTACCGGTTTGATTCCTGCAGCGTATATTTTGTCCCGAAACTCAAGCACTTGCTCTTCTGCAGCGGTATCCAGATAAAGTTCTACAGCGAGTCCTTCGGTGATACTGTGGTGATTTTTATTCAATTCATCCTCGTAATCTCTGCTTAGTGGTTTTAAGAACCAAGTAATCTATTCAATATTCTACCATCACGCACATAAGCAGAGATTGTTTGACAGTCTCTGAAGTAATATACGTGATATGAATGATTCTGTTGCATAAAAGCAAGCCTTTGCTGAATTTGCAGAGGCTTGCTTTTCAGAAATGAAGCTTATAGAGCATTACACGTTGGTAATGACTTTGTCCATGTAATCCTTGATGGTTGGATAGGCAATGAGTTTTTCGAAGAAGAAGTTGTTGACAATATTGATCACGCGCGCGCGTGCAGCTTCGGCTTCATCGGTGAACATCGTCTTGGCTTCAGGTTGTGCGAGTGCTGAGCGCAAGTTCAACAGGTGTTTCACAATCTCGGTTTCCTCTTCCCCCTCAAGCACGCGAATCACTTCAATAATCAGGTTATCTGTTGATGCGATCATCTCCTCGTTTGTGATCGAAGAACCCGGGATGTAGGCATCATCTATCGTGCGGATCAATGACCAGATTTGATAAAGGATGGTTGTGGGTTCATCAAACAACTCGCGCAAGAAGGTCGCCTCTTCGAACTTACCGGTAAGGCGGAAGATGTTGTACATGCGTTTGGCGACCTTGCCATAATTGAGGTCTTTTGTCAGGTACTTATGTACCTCACGCTCCAAGGCGGAAACATAATCATCAAGTGCGTTAGCAGAGACATGCTGTGCGAGTTTTGAGAAAATTGGCACAGAAGCAGCCTCGAGATAGACTTCCTGAAAGTAAGGGTCGAGAAAGCCATCGAGTGGGATAATCCCGCCGTTAGGTGCTTCCCAAGTGACATCCAGCATATTGCTGGCGTTTGCCAATTGCCTGCGGATTGGGTCGGCAACCACCCAATCCAACTTGCACCAGCCTGGCTCGGTTTTTACATCATTCCAATGCACGCTCACGGCTGTGCCGCCTTTTGTAAATCCCTCAATCTTGCCTGCATTAATCTGAGCGGGCTGCCACCCAATCGGTGACCCTGCCTTAACTTCACGGTTGCCAATAACCATATCGTGCGGGTATGCGCCAAATTTCACTTCGATTAACTGATAATTGGATCCTTGGGCGAACTCAAGCGCTTTATCACGCATAATTTTCGCCAATATATCGCAGGCTTCTTCACGCGTTGCAGCGATAATATTCAGGCGTTCAAAGTAATCGCAATCGCCGGGGTAGGTTTGTATCTTCGACTGGGCAGAGGAGCCTGATAAAGCCAGCGCGGTTTCAACTTTCCCTGGAATATCTTCAAATTCGACGATCTTGCCGACCCGGCGGAAATACTCCAACTCCTTGTCACTGAAATCGAGCATGGTCATGTTGTGCCCGAACACTCCTGTGCGGGTATCCATCGAGATTTGTCCGGCTTCTTTGTAAGAAGCCATACTTGTCAGCCACTGCAGCGCTTCTTCTTCGTCGATCTCAACGCCAAGCCTTTTTGATGATTCAATTATTCTGTTAAGATCAGCTTGATTTGAATCTTGTTTTTGCGTCATTTTTTCCTCCTTGTATCTGAAAACCTGTTAACACGATTCTGTTAACAGTATACAAAAAATCGGAGGTTTTTTATATTATTCGTTATGTAATGTTCTTGGATTTGCCCGCACAATTTTTTGGAAAATTATTGCCTGATCTTTGGCATCTTGTAGGGCGTTATGGGTGAGCTTTCGTTCATCGAGGAAGAATGAAGAGATACGCTGCATTGAGGTATCCTCCCAGCTTGTGCCAAACTGTCCCATGTAATAAGCTTTTATGTCCAGGGCGGAGTGCCCAAATGGGTTCTCATCCATATAACGGTGGAAATAATCGTTGATGAACATCCAATCAAATGGGGTGTTGAAAGCCACAAACACCGGTCTGGCTGGTGCTGGGGCAACGGATGCAATCCACTGAGCGAAGGCTTTCATGGCATCGGCAGGTGCTGTTCCGTGTTCACGCAAAACGTCCATTTGCAAACCACTTATGGCAAGAGCCTCGGGTTGAACCTCGTCGCGATCGGGTTTTAATTCGATGTAAAAATTTTGCCAGATATCCCACACCAGGCAGGCGCCTATTGAAAGCATGGCATACTTCCCAGGAATCGGACCTGATGTTTCAACATCCACGCAAATTAAGATCTCTTCAGCCATCGGTTTTACGCACTCCTAACCCTTAAATTTGCCTGAACATCCTGCTCATGGTTATTCAACAGGTTCTTTTTTGATGATAATGGAATTACAACATGTGCCCGAGCTTTCGCTCACCTGATAAAGCTTACCCATTCCAGCCCAACCGGCAAATTCCTGCACAAAACCAAGTATGAAACAACATTGGTATGCAGGAAGTGTGCTGGCATCACACCCTGAAAACTCCAACTCCCACCATTGTGGATGATCTTTGAACAAAAGGCTGCACTGGTTTGCGTTGGTAAAAACAGAACAAATATGTACCAATCCGGTGCTGATTTTTTTCTTGATGGGCAGGAAATGGAAATCAGGGTCAATTTGCTTGAAGCTCTCCCCTTCATGCTGCAACCAATAGTGAAAGCCGGCTCTGCCTGCGCGTACCATCACCCCGCGCCTGAAGGCTTCATCAGGCGCACTTTCCAGTTGTTCACCAAAGGCGGCTGCTCCTTGTTCACCAAGGATTTCAACCAAACCATGTGTACGATATGTTGTTATCGGGTCTTCGGGAGTTTTCGTAGGATATGTAGAATTTATCACGCTTATTTGCTTACCTTTAGAATTCAAATTTATCCTTGAAAATCTTTTTCTCTTTTTGCCGTTATACCTTTAAGTAGAAAATTCTGCATGTGATCAGACGGGCAGTGTGCTGCCAAGCTTCAGGAGCATCAGACCGTATTTACTCCCTTCAGTTAATGCAATAACCAAATGCCATGCCGTAAGGAGACAAGAAATTATACCCACAAGCCGCATCTGCGTCAATTTTAATCAGAATGTACACATTTTTAATTGCAGCGAGGCCTGATCAGCATATTGATGAATTGGGTATAATGATGCTTGCCAGAGGCAAGCATGCCAGGATTAACCACAACCCTTTCCAACTATGACCTGGATTTACTAAAGCGAATCGCCAGACGCTGGAATGTGGAAATCAGCGAGAGGGATGTTGTAAGCGCGCGAGCGGATTTAGAGGCAAAGCTTAACAATATTGAGAATTTTCAAAAAATGTGGCTGACGCTTGAAGAACCTACCCGTAAGGCGTGGACAAGCCTGGCACAAAACGGGGGGAAGGTTCCCTGGATTGAATTTTCCAGAACCTATGGTGAAATTCGCGATTTCGGTCCCGGAAGGCGCGAGCGCGAACAGCCCGACCTTAAGCCGATTTCGGCGGCCGAAGCTTTATGGTATTCAGGATTGGCGGGGATTGCTTTTCTAAGATCTGCTGGCGAACCAGTGGAATACATATACATTCCAGATGAATTGCTGAAATTTGCGTCACCTTATCCGCAACAATCGGAACGCATAGAAATTCGTCCCGCAGTGAGCCAAAATCCCAGGCACATAAAACAAGCCAGATCAGCCATTCCTGATTACCTGACAGATTTGCTGGCTGCCCAGCGCATGCAGCGTGAGATGCCGGATACCGTTTTTGAAACCTGGGGAGTTCCGCGTACCTTTCTTCAAATGCTTCTGCTTGAAACCGGTCTGACAGATAAAAATATGCAGCCGATTCCTGATGGGCTAAGAAAATTTTTCTCAACCAATCGCGCCGATGTACAGGCAGACATCTTCAAAGCCTGGCTCAACACGGCTGAGTTCAATGAATTACACATGCTTCCCGGGCTTATCTTTGAGGGCACCTGGATGAATGATCCGCTGCCGCCTCGAAAACGGCTGATTGAGTGGGTCAGCGGGCTAAATTGCGGCACCTGGTGGAGCCTTTCTTCGCTGATCGCCAGCGTCAAAGCCCATCAACCTGATTTCCAGCGTGCGGCTGGCGAATATGACACCTGGTTTATTCGTGAAGCGGGATCTTCAACTTATTTGGGTGGGTTTGATAACTGGGATCAGATCGAAGGCGCGCTGCTGACGTACCTGATTACTGGACCGCTGCATTGGCTGGGGCTGGTTCGTTTGGCGCGTTCTGGCGTTGATGGTAAATTAGTTGCTTTCCAGCTAGTGGAAGAAATGCTGCCTCTGATGAGCGGCCAGGCACCCGAGATTGGAATGGAAGAACGTGTTGATTTTACGATAAAAGATGTGCGCTTTATTACCTTGTTCGAGAGTACTTCGCGTATACTGCGCTATCAGGTGGCGCGTTTCACTGAGCTGGTGAATATCAATAAAAAAGAAAGCCATTACGCACTCACATCAAAATCATTGAAGTCTGCTGCCGAGCAAGGGCTGCAAATTACCCAATTGATACATCTGCTTGAAAAAGAAAACAGCAACCAAATACCTGAAAGTTTACGTAATTTAGCGCGCCGTTGGAGCAGCCAGGGAAGCGAGGCTGCGGTCAATCGCGTAAGTTTGTTGCGCTTTGCTAATGCCGCCGCCTGCGACGAATTTCTCAAACACACGGCCGGCCGCTTTAAGCTCGAGGAACTGAATGGGCAGACACTAGCTTTTAATGAAAAACAACAAGAAGGGGTTATCAAAGCATTAAGCGAGCTGGGAATATTGGTGGAATTCGGGGAAGATGTATAATCACTTAAATACCGCATGGTGCTTTATGAATTACTAAACAGAGGTGATGATGAGTAAAAGATTGGATTGGGTTCAGGATGAAATAGATGCCCTAAAAACAGCGGGATTATACAACAACATCCGCACACTGGGTTCGCCTCAGGGCGCATGGCTGATTGTGGATGGAAAAAAAGTGTTGAATTTTTGCTCAAACAACTATTTGGGGCTGGCCAATCACCCGATCCTGATAGAGGCTGCGGCTTTGGCGATGCAGAAATACGGCATCGGACCAGGAGCGGTGAGGTCGATTGCCGGCACCATGCAAATCCACAAAGATCTCGAGGAACGCCTGGCGCGATTTAAAGGTGTAGAAGCCGCGGTGGTACTGCAATCAGGATTTTCGGCCAACACGGCTGTGATCCCGGTTATGGCGGGCAAGGGTGACCTGATCATCTCTGATGAGCTGAATCACGCCAGCATCATTGATGGCAGCCGCCTCTCAGGCGCTGCGATAGAACGGTATGCTCATGCTGACGTTGCCGATCTTGAACGGGTGATTCTGCAGACGAAGGCTCAATATCGTAGGCTGCTGGTGATTACGGATGGTGTTTTCAGCATGGATGGAGATTTGGCGCCGCTTGAGAAAATCTTTGCTGTTACCAGCCGGCATGAAGTGATGTTGATGGTGGATGACGCGCATGGAGAAGGGGTGGTCGGGCGCGGCGGGCGTGGAATTGTGGACCACTTTGGGCTGCACGGCAAGGTGGATGTGGAAGTGGGGACGCTTTCGAAGGCTTTTGGTGTGGTTGGTGGGATTGTGGCTGGCAGCGCGAAAGTTATTGATTTGGTGCGCCAACGCGGCAGACCTTTCCTCTTTTCTTCCGCCACACCGCCGGCAGATGTTGCTGCCTGCATCGCAGCCGTTGACTTGCTCGAAACCTCAACCGAGTTGGTTGATCGGCTTTGGGCAAATGCCCGTTATTTCCAGGATCAGCTCAGGAAAATGGGACTGGACACTGGGCACAGTGAAACACCCATCACCCCTGTGATGCTTGGTGAAGCTCCTCTGGCACAGCAGTTCAGCCGTGAGCTTTTTGCGGAAAACATTTTCGCCATGTCGCTGGGCTTCCCGACTGTGCCCAAGGGCAAAGCGCGCATCCGCGTGATGATATCAGCGGCACACAGCCAGGATGACCTCAACCAGGGGCTGGCGGCATTTGAAAAAGTTGCCAAAAAACTTGGGGTGATATAGGTTAGATTGTTGAGAAACACGCCGGAAATTTCCGGCGTGTTTTATTTTTCGAACATCCGGCGGCGCTTCCAGTTGATGTAAGGTGCAGCGGCTTTGCGCAGCAGATACTTCATCACAATAGGAGACAGCTTTCTGCCGCCATCACGGTAATGCACACGCAGCATTTCTGGCCAGCAGCGGTCATCAGCGCTGACAGTTTTGGCCGCTGAGTGCAGCCTGAAGCTCGCCCAGGTTCTTCCAGGCAGATATTGGAACTTTGTCAATTGTGCAAGTCGCACCCATAGATCATAATCCATGGCAAAGAAAAAACTATCATCCAGCGGTGCAACCTGACGCCAAAGATCTGCTCTGAAAAAGGCAGCAGGCTGGGGGATGTGCACGTATCCGCGGCGCAGACGCTTCAGGTCGGTTTGAGCTGCTGGAAACCTGCCGATAATTTGATTGTTCTCGTCAATGAAATCCAAATCGCCATATACCAGCCCTACATCTGGGTGATCCGTGAAGAAAGCAACGGCTTCAGCCACCGCATGCGGATGGTAAACATCGTCTGAATTCAACCAGGCGAGGATGCTGCCTTGGGCGGCGGCGAACCCTTTGTTGATCGCGTCCGTCTGCCCTTTGTCTTTCTCTGATACATGGTAAGCGAAGCGCTGTGAATACTTGTTAATAATCTCCTGGCTGCCATCCGTGGAACCGCCGTCAATCAGTATGTATTCAATCGACGGGTAGGTTTGACCTAGCACAGATAGAATGGTTTTCTCCAGATATTCTGCCTGATTGAATGATGGTGTCACGATGGATACCAACGGTGTTTCGTTCACGATCGTCCTCAAGGTTGAAGCGGTTTGTTGAGATCGAAGAGATAAAACCCATCACCATCTTTATATGGAAAATTCTCAAAAAGATAGTTTCTCAGGTTTTCCTGTAATTCAAAATCATGACTGAGTGTTACAAGGAAGAGGTCTTTTCCTTCAGTACGTAGCTTGAATAGCGTTTCAAATTCCGGGTCTGTGGAACCCAGCAGGTCTTTAACAACCAGGTCGCCCTGATTTGGCCAGATTGATGGTTGAATAAATCCCCAAAAATTGAGACGGTAACCATAGTCATGAGTGAGCGCTATAACTGAGGAATCCTGACCAATCAGTTCGCCAAGTTCCTGCCAGTATTTTGCTTCATGCCGGTAGGATTTTGCGATCATTCTGCCGCGCGAATTCATCACTGCCAAACCAATCGAAAAAAGTAACAGCAAGATCACCAGGCTGCGCAACACCCAATTGAGGGATCGACTTTCAAGCCTGACAAATATTTCTCCACCGACAACACCGACGCCAAGGGCTACAATCGGGATAAGCGGTAAGTGATAGTAGTCATGCGTATAGATGTGATAGGCAAACATAAACCCATATAGCAGGTAACCAAACCACATACAAAAATAGAAAACGCGCGATTTTTTTTCATTGATCAGGAAAAAACCCAGCAAACCGAGAATAATCGGAAAGTATCCAACGACATACTTGGCAAGAGAAAACCATTGTAAATACCATTTGGGGTCAGAGAAAAGCGCCGGCACCCACCTTGCTCCAAAGATCGCGCCGGCATTACCACCGGCTGTTGCGCTGATGGTGTAGAACACTAACGCAGGGATAAGTGAAAGCCCAGCGACAAGGTAAACCCGCCAATCGCGAAGGGAGTGAACAAACCCCTTCAGAAAAACAACAGCGATCATTGTGAACCCGACAAAAAACACTGCTGGGGTTTTGATCAACACGGCCAACCCGGTAAAAAGACCGGCAAAGATTGCAGATGATAATTTGTCATCATCCAGCCATTTATGTTGGAAGTACTGCGCCCAAATGATCAGCATCACCATCAATGGGTCTGGCTGAAAACTTCGGCTGGCAATGGTACCAAAAGGGATAAAAAGATAGATTGCGAGCGCAATGAGAGAACCATTGATGGTGGTAAACTTGCGGGCAAGCAGGAAAAGTGGAATACCGCCGATAATCCAGAAGCTGATGGAGAGTAGTCTGGCTACGAGCATGTTTTCGCCGCCGATGATGCGATAAATCATTGCAACCATGTATTCCATCACGGGTGGTTCGATCTGAGGTTCGCTTCTTCCCGCAATAATCGCAAACTCCCGCTTGGCTTCGGGGATTGCGTTAGTTTCTGGGGTGTCCATTTCAAAATACAATCCCCGCGCCATAATGAAGGAATGTAATTGACGTGTGGCGGCAAAATCCAACGGCAGATCATCCAGATCAATAAGTCTTACAGCGATGCCGCCGAGAATCAAGATCAACACGAAAAGGAAAACAATCAGTTTAGCGGGTTTTAAAAACAGAGCGGTTGATTTTTCGTGGGCATCAGACATGGTTACCTCGGTGGAGCGGATTGATATTTCTGTTTGCGGCGATTCAGATAAGCGGCTTTCAACTTTTCCAGCCCTAATGGGGAGAGAGCTGCGTACATTATACGATACCAATCCTGTGCGGCGGCAGCGGGATGCAGTTTAATGCTGCGCCAATAGGCACGCAGCGAGGCGCGGTAATCCTGTGCATCGAACAGATAAAAAGCGTCCAGTCTCTCTGCTCCGGAACGGATTCTCCGCTCGTGGGCTGCGAGCAAGGGGGCAAGGGCAGGGTCTGTTTCCATCCAGGCGAGGATACGGTGAGCTTCTCGCCCGAATTCTACACCTCGGGCTGCGTTCTTGCTGCCAGCGTGATAGTGTGCCCCTGCCCAGAGCTGTGGCACGTATCGAATCTCTGCAGCGCTGGCGAGGCGCAGCCAAAGTTGATGATCTAATAGAAAATGATATTGGGTATCAAGCATTCCAGCGCGCAATAGCGCCTCTCGGCGCATAAACACGGCAGGCTGACCGATAATATGAAACGACATCAACTCCTTCAATCCCCAATCTCCATACTTGAGGATGTTGATCGTTTCACCATTCTCGTTCAGCACCTGCACTTCACCAAACACAAAAGCTGCGGAGGGGTTTTCACCCAACGCCTGAACGGCTTGAGTAATTGCGCCGGGCAGGTAGAAGTCATCTGAATTCACCCAGGCGATGATTTCACCGCTGGCATGGGAAAATCCTTTGTTAATCGCTTCAGCCTGCCCGCTGTCTTTTTCTGAGACCCACCATTGAATCTGATTCGAATACTTTTGGATGATCTCCAGGCTGCCATCTGTAGAGCCGCCGTCAACCACCAAATACTCGAGGTTTGGGTAATCCTGTCCAATTACGGAGAGGATGGTCTTTTCAAGGAAAGGAGCCTGATTAAATGACGGGGTAACGATGGAAACTTTGGGTGGGTTCATCATTGCAGAATGGAGTCAAAATTGACTTTAGGGAAAACCGTGAGTTTCCCGCCGACAGTGGCATCGAGAATTTCCCGGCCGTCTGAGGTGTATGCTTGTTTCGCCATGCGGTAAGCGATTTCCGAGGTCTCGAGATCTGGCAATTGCCAGCGAAAGCCTTTGCCAAAATAACCGGGGTGGAAGTGGTTGGGATCGTCGCCGGTGGAGACGATTGTTGTGTTGGGTGTGCCTTTGGTTGAGAAGTTATGATCAACACCGATGAGAATCGCCTGTTTGAAACCCATAAAGTAAGCCAATTGCATGGCAACGAAGGTTACTGTTGCGCCTTCCCATAACCTGCCGGTGGCGTCGCCATTAAAATGCGGTTTGATGTAGGATGTGTAAAGGTAATGTAGGTTGGGCGCCGGGGCAATCTGCTCTCTGCCGCGCCAAGATACAAATGTGGGGATGGAGAGCTGGCGCAAATCTTCAGCGCACTGCTCAATCACCAGACTGTTGACGGTCAATAAAATGGATGAAGTGAACCCCAAATCGTTGAATGCCATGTAAAAACGATTCATACCGATGGTAAAGACATCGCGCAGCTTTGACAAATCGGTGTCTTTCAGACTGGGACCATTGCCGATGATTACGCAGCGTTCTCCCTGATGTGAGTTGCGCAGGGTTTCAAGCCTTTTAATGGAATCACGGCGCCAGGGATGAAAGCGCGCTTCGGGGTATTCCAACGCCAAAGTCAGGGAATCACGCGCTGCGCGGTAAGTGTTAGCCAACGGCTCGGGGGTGTGGGCTTTGATTTTCTCGCGCATGGAGCCTACTCAGTGCTCAACCGGGCGGTCGCGCCGCCATCTACAACCAATGCCTGACCGGTCATAAAGGATGAGTGTGAGTTTTCAGCCAGGAAATACACCGCCTGCGCGATTTCCTCTGGCTGCCCAATGCGTCCATTGACGGTTTTACGCGCGAGGTTGTCGAGCCGTTCGGTGACGGACTGCCCGGCAAGATGACCGCGTTCAAGCCCGCTGCGCAGCATGGGAGTATCAACCGCGCCGGGGAGAACAGCATTGACGCGTATATTCTCTTTGGCAAATTCAATTGCCATGGCGCGGGTGAGTGCCAGAATACCACCTTTACTGGCAGCATATGCGGCAATATTGGCAGAAGTCTGGATGGCGTGAACCGAAGAGATGTTGACAATGGCACTGGTATCCGCTTTTATCAGCAGGGGATGGAAAAATCGAGCAGTGAGAAAAACCGGGCGCAGGTTAGTGGCGATGACACTGTCCCATTCTTCAACCGTGGTTTCTACCAGCGGTTTTGAAACTTGAACCGCAGCATTATTAACCAAGGCATGCAATGTGTTCGTGAAAGAGGCAACTTCAGAAAAAAGATCGGCAAACACATTCGCCTGCGATATATCTGTTTTGATAAAAAACCCGTCGGCTGGAAAATCATTGCCAAAATCATTGATATCTACGCCGATCACATGCCAGCCCCTGGCTGCAAAGTGCCTGACGCAGGCTCTGCCGATACCGCCAGCGCTGCCGGTGATTAGCACAAATCGATTGTTCTCATGCATGTGATGATCCTTCCTATACCTTCTGTTGCCATTCTTCCAACCCAAGCGGTTCGATAGACAAACCGATGAGGAGATTGCGGATGCTGTTCCAGTGCACGTTCTCCCAGGCTGCCGGGCTTGAATTGGAGTTGTGCGGTGCAAGCATAACGTTTTCCATCTTTAACAAGGGTGAATCTGATGAAAGAGGTTCTTCCTCAAATACATCCAACGCAGCTCCACTAATCTTATTCTGATGCAAGGCTTCGATCAGATCCAGCTCATTCACCACTGGACCGCGTGCAGTGTTGATGAGCACCGCATTGGGTTTCATCAATCCAAGCATCGCCTGGTTAAATAGATGACGTGAGGTGGGGTTAAGGTCGCAATTAATACTCACAAAATCAGATTGCTGGAGGAGTTCTTCAAGAGGTACGCTGTCAACATTATATTGATGCAAGAAATCTTCTGGAATGGGAATAATGTCATTACCCAAGAGCCGCATGCCAAATGCGCTGGCGCGCTTCAGCACAGCCTTGCCTATATTGCCAACCCCCACGACACCCAACGTGGATTCTGCAAGCGAACGACCCGGGATTTTTTTCCATGTCCCTGATTTAATCTCGCGGTCCATCCAGGGCTGGCGGCGGGCAAATGCCAGAATGTAAGCTAAAACGCTGTCGGCAACCGGCAATGTAAAGGCGTTGGGGGTGTTTCGTAATTGAATACCGAATTGGTCACAGGCGGGACGGTTAATTGAGTCGGTGCCGGTTCCCCACTTGGAAATTACTTTTAGCCTTGGCGAGCAGGCTTGCAACACACGCGGTGTATAGCGGTCATCTCCGCAAATGGTAGCATCGAACTTGCCGGCCAATGAAAGCAAATCATTCTCTTCCAATCGTTCGTTCACCTCAGGAATCAGGAGGTCAAGCCCATAATGATCAAACACTGGTTTGAACCGATCGATAAACGGAGTCATATAAGGGGCGGATAATAGAATAGTGAGCATTTTTATCTTTTCTTTCAAATGATTCTTGTTATTATAACCTTCAAAATGAAGAGAATGCGTAAAGTGATCAGGGCGAACCGAAACGATAAAGTGTGAAGTTCATTTCCCCATGAATCATTCCAATTTCACCGATTCGTCCAGAAAATATCTGTTGATATGGGTCTGATTCCAAAAGCATGTATGAATTGCCGTACACATAATCCAACCCCATATTATCAAGGAAGAGATGAGCTGTGCCGTCCCTTAATGAGTTGAAATATTCTTTACTATTGATCAAACCATCTAAGTTGACGATTGTACGATTCTGAATGAAATATGCGGTTAATCCACCGCCGGTCATACCGATTAATGTTTTTTCATTCGTGTGTTTTTCAAGATCTCTGATCTCTTCCAGGTATGCAGCTTGTTTTTCGAGCGGAACAGATGCGGGAAATAACTTAATGATGTAGCGGGTTTGCATAAAAATCAGCATACAGACCATAGCCAGCGTAACCATCGTCTCTGGAAGGGGATTTGTTGTCCATTTCTTAAATTTATCAAATAAACTTGAAACGATAACAGCTCCCAGCAAGACCAACAGCATGGATTGTGGTACCCAATACCAGCTCCGTGTGTGACCATACCCTCGGGCGGCGTAATAGGCTATATGGAGCAGGCAGCCAATGGCAACGGCGGGAAGCAGAAGTGAGAACGAGCGCCGCGCAAGCAACCCATTCTTTCTGGAAAGCAGAAATACGCCTGCCATGAATGCGATGAAAAGAAGGATCAGAAATAAATTCGAAGATAGTTCTTGAGGCTCTACGCTGATGATTCTTTGGAGTAATAATGTGATGTCTGCAATAGGAGTAGTTGCCAGTCCCCATGGGCTATCACCGCTACGTCCAGGTGACAACCCCAACAGGCTGATTAGGGTGTCATGCTGGCGGTACACGGTGTTATCCAAGGTTCCCCACCAGGTTTTAACCTGTCCGCTGATTGGCGTGGCTGTGCCGAACGTCAGTTTGTTCATAACCATGTAGCCGCCAATGAAAAGCATGAGCGGAAGAGCAAACAATAAACCATTGACAAAGATTTTACTCAAGCCATTATGAAGCCAATCACTGGTTTTAATCCAAGTTGTATCCAGTGGAGTGCGAATTGATGATGGAAGGAAAAATCGGGTTATCCCGAAAACAATAAAAGTGAGACAAGTTTCGATAACCACTAATGTCTTGGATACGAGGATATTCAAACCAGCACGTCTTAGTAGTTCCAATACAATCACTTCGATTATGACAGACAAAAGACCTGCGATGAGAACACGAAGGATGAACCCTTTATGAGTCCATTTCACACCGGTTGAGTAAATACCCGCGCACACAAGAACCAATGGTGTAATCACCATGGAGATGATCATGGGCGGATATAAAGAATAGTGGTTCAACACGGTGGGGGTTGTGCCAAAACGAATTATCCATGCCACAATAGACATGAGCAAGATGGCCACCAGGTCAAAAATTACAATCCTTGGGATTCGCGTGATTCTAAATACCACGAAGAAACCAATCATCAAAACGACAAACAGAGTATCCAGCCGGCTGAGGATGGTAAGCGCAGCGACCACACCCAAGAGCAGGTAATCTTTTTTCGTAGCGTTGCTCTGTTTGGCGTGTATAGAAGTGGCGATTAATAGCAGCAAGGCGATGAAGAAAGCGCTTAGAACAGATTCCAGCCCTCGTGACGTATAGTTGTGATAGATCGTCGGCAATAGCATCCATACTGCCGCGCCCAACACGGCTGCGGCATGGGGTACGAATCTCTTTAGCAGCCGGTAGAGGATTATCCCCGTGAATCCGTTTATAACGCCGCTAACAACAATTAATACACGTAATGGCAGCAGAAGATGAAATCGGGAAAGCCAAAAGACCCCCAGGCATACAACCATCCATAATGGGTGGAAACCATTGGTGAGGTTGATACGATCGAAGGTAAACCCATGACCATTGAGCACATTTTGAGCCACTTTGTAATAAAAAAAGGCGTCATCATTGCTGTACCAATTCATCATGCTGTTGGCAGGAGTGATTGAAACGTAAATGCTGGCACTAATACCAAGTAAAAAGATACCTAACTGTATGTACAACGAAGCTTTTTTGGTTGGATTCATTGGATTACTGGCTGGCTTTGATGAACATTTCCACTAATTTGAAATCGAATTCCGTATCGATATCCAGGGATTCCTCGCGGTCAATTTCAAAGAGGATGGGGCTTTCTCCGATGCGTGTACCTTTTTTTCTTATCGTATCGGCTGTAAAAAGGTAGATGCAGGAGTTTTCCTCGTAGACTGGCGGTAAATCTTGTGTTTGGATTAATACCGCTGGGTTGTGGTTAAGCGCCGCGCCTTTTTCGTCGTACAGCCTGGTTTGCAGGCGGGTTACTGAAAAGAGAGAGTCGCGCTTTGGGTAGGTCGCAGTCATCTGATGGATGGCTTTGGAGAGGGTGGCTGCTTTGAGTAAAGGGTTGGTGGAATGCGTCTGCAAGTAGAAATCAGCGGGAGCCTGGCTGATATCGTGCAGCAAGATGGTGTTCATCGAGATGTCATCAGCCCGCAGCGAGGCTGGCCGTTCGATAACCCTGACCGTTGGGAAGGTCCGCGCCAACCCCTCGATAATAATCGGGCTGTCGGTGTCGACTACAATTTCGCTCACTTCTGGAACATGCCGCAAGGTGGAAATGATATGCTGATACAGCGGTATGCCATTCAATAATCGATAATTTTTGCCCGGTACGCGTTGAGAATGGTGGCGCATGGGTACCAGGGCAACGATCTTGGGGGTGGCTGACTTATCCAATGGCATTCAATCTCCCTGAGGGCTAATATTTACCTAACCACCGGTGATGACGGACATCAGATGAATGTGCTCGCCATCTTTCGGGCTATTTTCCATTATCATGGCGGGGTTGGCATAATTCCCATCAATAATGAACATGTTAGAACTCAAAAAAGTTTCGCGGTCTTCTGCGATCAAAAGCCCAACCAAATCCGGGTAGCAGTTTGCCAGCTTGCGTATGATATCGCGATAGGTAGCGCCGTCTTTGAGTTCCAAGGCGACGTTTTCTACACCTGCCAACGACTTTGCCAGACCAGTAAATTCAATCGTCACGACCATGATTGATCTCCTTAATACCACCAGTAATATTAAGGATTATTATACTGAATTGGGTCGATATTGCGCCGCGAAGTTTCATGATTCGAATGCTGGGCGTTGCGGGGATAGTAAAAGGCTTTCTTGAGCTGCCATGTGAGTGGCCCTGACTGCCGGTAGCCCTGGAAAGTGCCATAAAACTGCCGCCAACGAAAACCGGCGGTTTTCAGCCAGTTTTGCCAGAACACTTTTTGCCTGGAGGATTGTTTCCAATCAGAGTAGGTGTTTTGCAGAAACAGACGGACAAGGTCAGCGGCGCTGAAGTTTTCATGCGGGTAGATGCGTTTGAATGCCATTCCTTCACGCTTATAACGGTTGTAAATTCCGGCCATAGATTCGTTGTGTACATGGATGATCTCAGCTTCTGCGCTATAGGCGATGGCAAACCCCTGTTCTTGCACCCACTTGCCCCACTCCAGGTCTTCCAGCCCGGGCAGAGTTTCATCATAAGGGTGTAGTTTCCAAAGCTCTCTGCGGATTGCGGCGTTAGCGTTATTGCAAAATGGGTGAGATTGGCTGGCAACTGAAGTATCGGCAAACCAATGCATGAATATTTGGTGCTCGGAGAAATGGGTGCTTGCGGCACCGCGCTGTTTGCCGTAAGCTAGGCCGGTTTGAGGGTTCTTAAATGGTTCAAGTAATTTTGTTAACCAATCGGGATAGACGGGATAAACGTGGGCGCTTGCCATCACCACCAGCGGTGCGTTTGCCTGGGCGATGCCGAGGTTCAACGACCGCCCAAAAGTGAACTCGTGCGGCGGAATCTCCACAAGATCAACCTGGTATTCTGCAGCGATTGATTTGGTATTGTCTGTTGAGCCTGAATCCACCAGAATTACTTGCACATCTTTTATGGTTTGTTCCTGAATGCCCTGCAGCAAGCGGCCAATATGCTTTTCTTCGTTATAAGCGCGGATGATGATTGAACAAACTGGAGACGTCATAATGGCAGTGTGAAAGATCCCTCTCGCAAGATACCCTCCAAAAGTACCTGGGCAGTCGTTGAGTTTTCAGGTATTAACTGTTCGGGTGAAATGGATTTGAGTTTGACATACCCATTCCAAATACCGTCATCTTCGACGAAATCTCGAAATTCAAGCGATGTGATGAAGAGCTGATAATATAAAAAGCGGCGAGCGTTCGTTCTAAACTCAAGGGGTACGTCAACATGCTTCTGCATCAGGAATGTCTCGAGCAAAGTTCGATATTCATCCAGCGTGGCCGGATAATAGGATGTGTTGAGCTGCGTGAAGCGCGCTTTTCCACCGACCAATACGGGTTTACCAAGCAAAGCAGCTTCGAGCCCGATGGTTGAGTTATAAACCAGCACCAGATGCGCCCGTCGTATAAGATCGTAAGAGCTGATGTATTCTCCGGAATCAAAAAACACCACATTCTCCAAATTCTCAATCCCGGCTTGTTTGAACCATTCAGCAACACTTTCACGGCTTTGCTTACCAGCGCGGCTCTCATCTGGGTGGGCGCGGAAGACGAAAAGAATCTCCGGGTGATTAATAGCAGTGTCTTTCACGTGGTTAAGCCAGGTAAACATGTTTTCGAAGAGCGTATTGGCGTGCACCTGGCTGGTGTCGAAGATGACGTTCGTAAAGACAGGAACTATTTTTTGAAATTTTTCGGCTTTGCGGATGAAGTCCAGGTCTGGATCTTTCATATCCGGCCAAAACCTTATGCCAGCCATAGTGAAATCTCCGCTGAAACGCAAAGCGAGGTAATCGTCGAGCCGCCTTTCCATTTCGCTATTAAGCCTGAAAGAAGGGTCAATTTCCATTGGGTAGGCGGTGGCTTCACCGGTTGTGTAGAAAGCGGTGAAAGGACGCAGCCCTACTTCGTGCGTAATCACGCGCACACCTTGCTCGAGGCAGGCATATCGCGCGGCGGCTTCGGGAAAGAACATTCCGTTGAATAACACTACCGCACGCGGTGTATCTGCCTTGAGCACTTCAGAGAACTGAACGTATACATTCCAGGCAGAGCGGATAAAGGATTGAAGGAAAAATTGAGTGTTAGAATCATCTGCCAGGTTGTGGCGCCGTAAAACCCAGCGCAGAGAGTTGAGCGCCCAAAACCCCAGGGGAACTTGTTGATATGTAAAATTTGCCAGATCAGAAACGCTGAGATTTGCAATTGCCGCTTCTATCTCGGGATCGTGCTGTTGTTTGAACCAGCGTGTATCCATGCCATTAAATACCGCCCGACTCTGTCGCACACAGGTGCTGCAAGGCGGAGCCGCGCTGGGGTCGTCTCGATTGGTTCCCAGCACACAGCGCTCCATACCAGCAGAGCAAATAAATTGAATAACCGGTATGCCCTGCAACCTGAGCATATGAGCCGTTAACAACGAATAGGCGGCATTTTGACTCATTGACTGTAAACGGGTTGAAGCATTGAAGAAAACTACAGGCTTTTTATCTTCAACGACAGCTGAAACCTGATTTACAGCCTTGGTTAATGCCTGCCAGCGCAGGTTGCACTGGCGGTGCACCCAACGCTGACGGATTGCTCTGGTGATTCTTTTCGGGTTGTAGCTCAATCCTGAATGCGCCTCAGTTTTCGTAACGATGACATCTCGCTTTCGTACACTTTCTTCACCCCGTCGCCGATCGCGGCTTCGGTCACGCGGATGTACTTCACCAGTTTTTCAAAACCGCCAGGTTCTACGGAGGCAGCCTGGTCGGAGCCCCATAACGCACGGTCGAGGGTAATGTGGCGCTCGACCATGCAGGCACCCAAGCCTACCGCTACCGCAGAGGTAACCAGCCCCACCTCGTGCCCAGAATAGCCAATTGGGCAACCAAAGGTATCTTGCAGGGTTTGGATCATCCTGAGGTTTAATTCGTGCGGATCACACGGATACGCACTGGTAGCGTGGGTGATCACCAGGTTTTCTTCGCCTATCTGATGCACGGCTTCGATGATTTGCTTATGGGTTGACATTCCGGTGGAAAGAATCAGAGGCCGGCCGGTACTTCTGAGATGTTTCAGCAGGCTGATGTCGGTAAGCGAGGCTGAAGGGATTTTATAACAAACCGGGTTGTATTTTTCAAGGAAGTCCACTGAAGGTTCATCCCAAACGGATGCAAACCAGTCAATCCCAACTTCGTGCGCGTATCGGTCGATTTCATCATAAGCAGCTTCGTCAAATTCCACTTTGTAGCGGTAATCGAGGTATGAGATGTAGCCCCAGGGAGTTTCGCGCATTTGGTTGCGCTGTTCTGGCGGAACGCAGAGTTCAGGGGTGCGTTTTTGGAATTTTATTGCGTCAACATTAGCGTGTTTGGCTGCTCGTATCAGCGCTTTGGCAATATCGATATCACCATTATGGTTAATTCCGATTTCAGCGATCACATAAACCGGGTGTCCGTCGCCAACCCATTTGTTGCCAATTTTCACTTCTCGTGCCATTTTTTCTCCTGGTAGTCTTTTTTATGACGCTGCATTTCTTAAAATGAGGTCGCAAAGGTCGCGAATTGCGCCGGTGCCGCCGTTTCGCGGCAGCACAAGATCAGCGCGGCGTTTTACTTCGGTCTCTGCATCTGCAGGTGCGGCTGTGTAGCCGACAAGGTCAAAACAACTCAAATCGTTCACATCATTTCCCATGAAGATAACTTCTTCAGCCGGGATATTTCGATCATGCAATATTTCAGTCAGCGTGGCTGCTTTATTTCTTATGCCCTGATGAACTTCGAGGTCAAGTTTTTTACAGCGTATTGAAACGACCGGGTTGGTTTCGGTAGAGATTACGACAAAGTTAATCGGCAGTGCTTCACGCACAAGGCGAATGCCCATGCTGTCTCCACGCGATGAAGCCACCGTCTCATCACCATTTTGCTGCACATAGACCAGGTTGTTTGTGAAAACGCCGTCAAAATCCAATGCTACCAATGAAATTTTCTCAGGGAAAGCCCGCCGCTTGTTAGCCGGGTCTACCATATCCAGATTGCCGTTATTCACGAGCCATTCGAAACGCAGCCAATCAAAAGGAGTATCAATATCCACGGTAAATCGCTGGTCAATCAGGTAGGGCAGAACTCGTTTACCGCTCATGGTGTTCTCATCCATAATGATTTGCGGGCGAATGACATCAATATGACCGGTTTGCCAATAGGTTGGGGGCAAAGCCTGGCGCGGCGCATTGAAAGGCTCTTCAACTGCGTCGAGGGTTAGTAGTGGCGTCATCGGCTCATTATCTCCATGCAGGCGCCACATTTTATATGGGTTTTGACCGCTGGGCACAACCCCGCGTACAGAATCAGTGCCAGGGTTGCGCAGCATGATATCGACTGCGTCGTCGATGCACTTGCGAGGGCGGATGGGAGATGTAGGCCTGAGGTGAATAACGAGATCAGGGCGGTAACCCTCATGCTCTTTCAGCCATTGCAAGGCATGTTGAAACACAGGCAGGTCGGTAGTGTGATCTTGCGCCAATTCAGCCGGGCGGATGAAAGGTGTCTCCGCGCCCCATTGGCGTGAAACCGCGGCGATTTCTTCATCGTCTGTCGAAACAATCACCCGCGTAACACTTTCAGCCTGCAAGGCGGCAACGATACTGTAACTGATCAACGGAAAATTGGCGAACAAGTTGATGTTCTTTCGCGGAATTCCTTTGGAGCCGCCGCGTGCGGGGATAATGGCTAAAACCTCGGGTTTGTTTACCACGCCGTCCATCCTCCATCCACCACCACGTTGCCGCCTGTCATGTAAGAGGATGCATCGGATGCAAGAAAGAGCAAGGCGCCGTTCATTTCATCTTTATTCGCCATCCTGCCGATGACGGCACGGGCGGAATAGTTCTTCACAAATTCTTCATCATGGTCATTAAAAACGCCGCCGGGCGTCAACGCATTCACCCGAATTTCGCTGCTGGCGTAGTAGGTTGCCAGATACTTGGTCAGACCTAAGATGCCGGCTTTGGTGACGGTGTAATAAACCGGTTTGAATACTTTGGGCTTCCCGGGTTTCTCATAAATGCGCTGGTCGGGGCCGCCTAACCCATAAGTTGAGCAGATGTTGATGATTGACCCTTTGCCTTGTTTCACCATCTGTTTCGCGACTGCCTGAGAGATAAGGAAAGGTCCGGTGAGATTGACGTTCAGCGCATCCTGCCAGGATTTGAGCGGGTAAGATTCGAACGCGTTACTGCTGGTGCTGGCGTGTTGGGGATCAAATTTTGGGTCAAGTGCCGCACTGTTCACCAGTACATCTACCCGCCCGGAACGGGTGACAATTTCCGCAACAACGCTGTTCACGGAGGATGGATCAGTGACATCCAACATAATGCCATGGGCATCGAAGCCTTGAGCGCTGATCTCCGCCGCGGCGCTTTCTGCCAATCCCAGGTTGAGGTCAGCCACGAAAACTTCAGCGCCTGCCTGAGCGAGGGTGAGGCAAAATTCTCTGCCCAATAAACCTGCCCCGCCGGTAACCAGGGCAACCTTGCCAGAGAGAGAAAACTTCTCAAATATATGTGCCATACAACCTCCAATAATTCGCTAAAATTTTACCAGACAACCTTCATAGGCTGAGCGGTGCACGGCTTGTGTCAGCTGCAAAATTGCGCTTCCATCTTCGAGCGTACACTGAGGAGCTTCCTCTTTTCTTGCCACACGCAGAAAATGCGCCATTTCATCCATGAAAAGGGTGTTACGTTCGAACCCGGCAGGCGGCAGCGCTTCCTCCCAGTTTTGCGTTTCAGGCTGATAGTACCTGGCGATGCCATCGGCGTTGGACCAATAAAGGGTGCCGGCTGTACCGATAATACGCAAGTCATGCTGAGCCGGACGTTGCAAATAATCAAGATGAACACTGGCTGAAACCCCGCTCAGGTATTGCAGCAGCACTTCAGCATTGTCTTCTACCGGCAGGTTCAATCCGTGGTTTGAAGTTTTCGCATAAACACTTTCTGCATCGCCGAACATCCAACGCAGATAATCGAACGGGTGACAGAGCGTATTGACAACCCCTCCGCCCAGGTCGGCGCGGGCGCTGTAGCTGGCGCGATAATCCTCCCATGGGTGCCAGCCAGGAAGGTACTCGCCCCAATGAGATTGGACTGAAACGATCGTGCCTGCCTTTTGCTCCTGAATCCATTGAAGTATTTGACGAAGTCCCGGGTGGAAACGATATTGAAACGCGGTTAAGAAACCACCGCCGCCTTTGGCAAGTGCTGTCTGCAGCTCGTCAAGGCGTGCCAAAGAATGCGAAATTGGCTTTTCCATCAAAATAGAGCAACCCGCCAGCGCCGCCGGAATGGCGACATCCAGATGCATGGCCGTGGGGTTGGCAACTACAACAGCCTGGGGTTGGTGTGCCAGCGCAGCTTGGATGGTGGTTTCAACCGGAATGTCGGAAATTTCATTGTCAGGCAGGGTGGAGCGGTGAGAGCGCAAGAGCAGTAGGTCAGTTTCACCCAGCGCACGCAGATTATTGAGGTGCCTTCTGCCAATAGAACCGTAGCCTGCTATAAGTATTTTCATAAACTGCTTCCTGTTAATTCTAACGCGGCTGTTCTGCCACAACCTGGCGGATTACGCCTACAACACTGTCGCCAACGACTTTCCAATTAAGTTCGCGCTCGTAACGCTCTCGCGACGAGAGGCGCAGCTTGCGATATTCGTCGGGGTGCTCAACATAATAACGGATTAATTTAACATATTCCTCTGCCGGGCTGAGCGCGGGCAGCACCTTGCCCGAGACGCCATCTTGAACAGTGGTGGCAATCCCGCCGACCGCATTGGTGAGTGTCGGCACGCCAAATGCTGCCGCTTCAGCGGTGACAATAGGGGCAGAGTCGTATCGTGCAGGATGAAGCAGGAAATGCGCCCAGCGGTATTGATCGGCGTAGTTATTCAATGCTTGTTCATCGGTTTTCTTAAATGATCCCATGAACTTGTAATTTTCACCCTCATCACCATCCAAGCCAACTATTCTGAGTTCAGCCTTTATTCCTGTCTGATTTAGATGGTTCACTATTTCGATTGCTGTGTCAATACCTTTCAGCTTGTAAACGCGGCCAACAAGCAACAGGTGAAGTGGATCAAGGTTGAGCAAACCTATTTGAGCGGCTGAAGGGATGACCCGTTCTGGGAGAGATGATGCTGCCTGGATAAGAACAATTTTGTGGTTCGGAATGTTGTACTCATTTGTAAGATAATCAATTGCCCATTGGCTGCGCGTCACGATTCGGGCAGCTTTGTGAAGGACGGTTTTTTCCCAAGCCAACATCCTCTTATACTCCAACTGCGAAAAGAGCGGCCATTGGGCTTCAGTTCCCATCAATGGTGCGTCCATCATGTATACAATGGGCACATCACTGTTTTGTAATTTTACAAATGCACTTAGATTGTGTGAAAAAAGTACATCTGGTTGGAACCACGCAAGTGTTTTGTGAACTTCATTTGAGGTGTTTTTTAACAGAGATGAAGAATATTTGGCGTAACGCTTTTTGGAGAAAACCCCGTGAAATTTCCGATAGATTTTTTCAACTACACCTGGTCTATCCTCTAAAGGTCCTACGATTTCCATAGAAAACCCGTTGTTTAGAAAGGACTGATAGAGGTTGTAATCTTCGCCGCTGCCCTCATCATGTTTCAGAGGATTGTACCTGCCGGTGGCGTAAAGTAGTTTCATCATTTCCTGCCCTCGCTCGCTTTATCGCCGTAATAGAGTTTAAAAATGGCATGGTAGATTCTCATCAATGGAGATTTGATAATCGGTAAATCCACCAACCGTTCACGGGTTGAAGGGTGAGAGGATTTTACGAGATTCTGGCTGTCTGGTATTTCTGTGGTGTTGCTGAGGTTCATCGTGTAGGGTTCTGCTGTCATCAAGCGCAGATAACCGCTTTCATTAATCATCTCATCCAGTTTCAGCACTTGTCCGAGCGGTCGTGAGAGGTCGATTGGCAGGAACTCCTGCAGCACTTTTTTCCATGCCAGAAATTGCCAATGAGAGGCACCGCTGAATGTGGTGATCCCATTGTAAGTTATACGCACATCCTCAAGACTGAGGTCTTCTTCAATTTCTTCTTCAGTGCGTCCAACACTGAGCCAAAACTCACGCATCCATCCACGGTTTATGTATTGACCGCTTTCCACAATCGCTGCTGGAGTTTGCTCTGCCCAGCGCAAATTAGCGCTATAAAGCTCAGGCTTTGTGTGAAATGGGCGCGAGGTGACCATCCCTACATTTGGATAAGTTTCGAGAATATTCACCGATTCGCGCAGCCAGCCGGGGTAATACAAAACATCATTGTCAGCGTAAGCGATAATCTCTCCAGGCGCGGCTTGCAGCATTACATTCCAGGCGCCGCCTTTGCCGAGGTTTCTATCTGATTGAAGCAGCAGTTGAATATTTCCCTTGTCAAATTCTCCCGAAAGGAAATCACGGGCTTGCTCGCATGAGCCATTATCAAAAACCAGCAAGTCGAAATCCATACCGGCATTTTCACGCAGGCTGTCCAAGCTAAGTTGAAGCACCTTTAGCAAGTCAGTATAAAAACCTTCCAGAAAAGGAATATGATTCAAGATTGCGACTGTTACCCGTTGAGGCTTGGCCACTGTCTTAAGTTGTTTAACCGGGTTCTGACCTTTTCTCATGGTTGTTTTCCTTTGCGAATTTCTCTCTTTCTTTTGCCTGCTGGTGGTCTTTAATCAATCGTTTTGGATTGAAAAGCGCATAAACGATTTTTGCCAGCCATGGACAATGCAGCCTTACTGCAGGGAAGATGGAAATCTCACGCACAAGTTTCCAGCGGTTCATGCGAATACGGCTCAATTCACCATCGGTTATCTGGTAATTGGAATCGTGAATGGTAAACATGGTGTATCGCCCGCCTGCCAGGCGCATATTCTCAGCTGATTCCGGCTGCAGACGGTGGATCTTACCGCTGGGCAAGTGGCTGAAATCATGGTTCTGATGGATCGCTTGGATGGCATCTGTGGCATCTACCACAGCCAGCCCTTCCCAGCGTGCTTTATAAATCATCCAGTTGTCCCAACCGGCACGCCCTACGGCGAAAGGCGGGATGTCGACAAATTCATCACGTGGGAACATGAAGTAATCACTGCCAGCGGCACGGTGTAATTTAGCTGCCGCAATCGTCTTGGGCTGGAAATCAGCCCCCCAACCTGAATGGATATCGAGAGGGTCGGTTATGGCAGCATCCCAGCGCCGACCGATGACCAGGTACCGCTCAACTTGCGCGCGGATTATCTCAAGGGTTTCAAGCATATCTGGGAAGAGCAGCATATCTGCGTTGACGTAACACAGCACCTCTGCCTGGCTTTGCTGCCGCACCAGGTTAAAAATGGAATCAATCCTCGGTGTGCCTTCAAGATTTCTTTCCACTTCAGGGATGTAGCCTGCACCAAGCTCGGCGGCGGCTTCAGCAACACCGGGTTCGTCGCCAACCAGCCATACTTCAACCTCATCGCTTAATACCATCCAACTGCGGATCGCGTTGCGCTGGATGATTTGGATATGCGGGTCAACGAAGGGCTTGGGAGCAGTGAAGAAGGCCACACGGGTCATTTATTGATCTCCCCGGCTGGTTTTCTGAACAGGCACAGATAGCCTAATATGTAGGGATTGGTTTCAATTGAAGCGGAACGAACTTGCGCGCTGCTGGCTTTTTTCTTCATACTGTTGGCAAGGTTTTGAATGAGCGCAAGTTTTAGTTTGAAGAAGAACTGCGAAAAACCTGTTCGGGTTAAAGCAATATGCTGCCAGGCGTCGCCAATGCCTTCATCCAGCAAAGCAAGCGGGTTGGTGTATGCATCCAGGGTCTCAACCTCGAGCGCGTTTTCAGCAGCTGCTTTTTCAAGTGTATAGCGGGTGTAACGATGAAAATCCACCGGCTCCTGGTGAAGTTTGAGCAGAAACGGCACAGTGATGAGCAGTCTTCCGCCGGGTTTCAAGAGTCGTGAACAGCAGCTGATCAAGCTGCGATATTCATAGACATGCTCGATTACATTAGCCATCACGATCAGGTCAAACGAACCTTCTTTGAAAGGGCAGCACTCAATCAAATCTACTGCGAGGTCAATTTCAGGGTATGGGTAAATATCCACTCCGAGGTAAGATTGGGCAGAAAAGATTGGCTTGAAGTCTCCCCGTCCGGCACCCACATCCAGCACGTCGGCAGAGGCAGGGAGCGCGGCGGCTGTTTTCTCAATGAATTGCCAATTTCTGCGGCGCCACTCGGTGCCTTTTTCTGCACCACGCTCAATTAACTGCTGCGGGTTTTGCTCCTCAGGATGCCCTGAAAATATAGGGATGTTGTGCATCAGCGCAACGGTAAAACCGCAGCCAGTACAAACCCATTCGGCCGGGTCTTGACGGTTAAAGGGGGAAGCGCAACGTGGGCAGACTATTTCAACGCTCATGAGGGGCATTTCCTGTATCGACGGTTTGGACATCAAGGTAAGACTTGTGCTTAACCTGGGAGTTTATCAAAAATAATTCTGGTTGCTGCTGCTGCAATTGCAGCACCTCGAGCCATGAGAAATCGTTTCTGCCTGCGAAGTGGCGATAAATGCGGCGCAGCAATATCAGGTCTTCTGGGGTATCAAGCGTCCAACGCAGGTGTCCCAGATTCTGGGTGTAGTTGAGCTGCACAACTTTAAACCTGTCAGGAACGATATAAAGATAGGGTAAAACGTGTTCGCGTTCGTGTTTTTCCACGGCAAACTGCCATGCCTGCTGCAGAGCTGAAAAAGTGCAGGCCTCCACATCCAAGCCGATGGGGTAGCTGCGGGTGTATGGCGGCGGCAGACGGTTACAGGCAAAATCAGCTTGGCTGCGAACCAATGCATGCACCACATCATCAATGAGTGTCGGGTCCATCAAGGGACAATCTGCTGTGAGGCGCACGATAATATCTGCATGATGCGCCAGCGTCGCCTGATAATATCGGTCGAGCACGTCGTGCAGGCTTCCGCGGAATACTGCGGTGTCTGATTTGCTGCAAGCTCTGACGATGGCATTGTCAGATGGGTCGGTGGTGGTTGCCACAACTACTTCACTCAGGGTTTGTGCATTTTTCACCCTTTCGAGCATACGATCGAGCATCGTACGCCCATGGGCAAGTTTGAGGGCTTTACCGGGCAAGCGGGTGGAACTCATGCGTGCTTGGATGATAGCGACGACACGTGGTTCAGCCATTATGATCCCCGTTTTTGGAAGCGTGAAGCTCTTGGGCTTTCTCGTACGCTTGTGTAAGAATCGCAAAGTTGTGCTGCCAATCGGCATGCTCTTCAACCATGCGGCGCGATGCTTTGCCTAATTCAGCCAGGTTGGTTGCGCGGCTGGCGTTGAGCATGAGGGCAGTCAAGGCGTGTTCATTGCCATCCTGAAAAACCCAGCCGTTTTCCTTGTGGCGCACCCATTCGAGGTTTCCGGGAATATCTGAGACCAAAGCGGGTTTACCACAAGCCAGCGCTTCAAGCAGTGAGACCGATGAACCGTCACAGTGTGAGGCGCTTAAGAAGACATCGGCTGCGTGGTAACTTTCGGGGAGTTCTTCTCGGCTGAGATAGCCGCCAAAATGAATTTTATCGATCACGCCTGCTGTGCGCGCCATGTGACGGATTTCACCTTCAAGGCTTCCTTTTCCATACATGAGCAATCGAATTTCAGGCGCTTGTTTGGCTGCTGCGATGAATGCGCGCAGCATGACGTCGACTCCGTAAATCTCTTCGAACGAGCGGTTGCTCAGAAAAACGAAGTTCTTCTGCCATCCCAGTCGATTACGCAGAACGCTATTCTGCGCCGGAGAAAAGTGCTTAAGATCCACTCCCCATGGAAAACGGAAGATATGCTCTGCGGCGAAATTGTATTCGTTAACGGCTTTTTCCGCTACAGCCTTGCAATCGGCAATAAAAACCGTAGAACGTTGGAGAGCCTTTTGAATTTTCTCCTTGTCGGTTGGATTGACTTCTGCATCATGCAGCATGTCGAAGCCCCAAGACATACTCGCCAGCGGGGAAAACTGGCTGAGGGCAGCGTAATAGGCGGGCCCATTAAGCGGCCCGGCGTGCAATACATCAGGTTTTATTGTGTTCAAGATGTGATCAAGTTCTTCAACCAGTTCGGATTCAACACAATCAACGCCGCCTAATGGTTTGGCGAATTTTACTTCGCGAATACCCGCAGGCAGGGTAATCTCGTGGGTTGGCGAGAGGCGTAAGAAAAGCACCTCATGCGGCGTCTGGCCGAGAGCGTTAAGGAACCGTTCATCATGCGGAGAGTAATCCCGCGAGAAATGCAAAACCTTCAAATCAAGCTCCCAGATCCAACCAGCGCAACTCTTTACCTTGAGGAATGTCTTTCAATGCTCGCACGCCTGTGACATTGCCAACCTCATCAGGGCGGATGGCGCCGGGGGTTGCCGGACGCAGCACATCTATCATGTCGCGCGTCAGCACCTCGCCGGCCGCGATGTCTCGGGCGGCGCGCAGGCAGCG
>WPCI01032398.1_pt1 | contig 28994 bp, 26 predicted proteins | sample 5399871 | NCBI WGS metagenome assembly WPCI01 (sample SAMN12869469, study PRJNA574797) | sludge metagenome | isolation source: wastewater treatment of pH7 | place: China:Beijing | collected 2019-05-20 | reverse complement strand
GTGAATTATTACTGCGGTGTTGAGAAAATCTGTGCAGCAAGTACCAATGGGTTTCGTGCGCCAGGTTGATGAAACCCGCACCATTTTTATCCCGGGTTCGTTTTTCAAAGAATCAAGGGCAAAAGGGATATTCTTCTCCGGATCAATGTTCGAACCCAGCACCAGGTAGATCGTATTCATGTGACTTAAATCCTGGTTCGATGGATTTTTACCCCTACAGATTGAGCAAAGCGGACGGCACCTGGCTTTTCAACCATAACCGTCACAGCTGAAACGCCAAATTCATTAAGGCAAAAATCTGCGATGTCTTCAGCGAGTGCTTCGACGGTATAGCGATGAATTACCTCGCAATGAGCCAATACTTTCTTTGCCACACTGCGGTAATTGATGCTAAGATTGAGATCGTCTGAGCGACCCGCGGGCGCTGTATCAGTATAGAGAGTGATGTTTACTAAAATGTCTTGCGGTTGTTCTCTTTCGCGCTCTGATATACCGATTACTGATCTTATCAGTAGGTCGTGAATAAAAATTTCGTCCAAGTTGTCTCCTTTATACTAAATGGCGTCCGCCATCCAAATGAATAATTTCGCCGGTAATGTACTCCGGACCGTCCAAGAGGAAAAGGGCTGATTGAATCAATTCGTCCATCGTAGCCCAGCGCATTGCGGGGATATTTTTCAACAAATTTGGATATTCTGCCTGGTTTTCTGGCGGAAGAATCGCACCAAGTGCAATGGCGTTGACGTTAATACGAGGAGCAAGATTGAGCGCCGTTGCCTGCGTTAAGGCTACCAGCGCTGCCTTGCTGATAGTATAGGGGAAATGATCCCTGCCGGGGCGGAGCGCGCGCCAATCAACCAAATTAACCACCCGGCCAGTGAATGGCAAAGTATAGCAGCGGGCAAAAGCCTGCGTCAATATGAATGGAGCAGTTAAATTGACTCGCATATGTTCGTCCCAGTCAGCGAGCGTGGTTTCTCCAAACTTGATCGGATGAAAAATTGATGCATTGTTGACCAAGGCATAAATGTCGGAGAAAGCGACTGCTCGAGGAATCAGGGATTCAACGGCAGATGAATCAGCAAGGTCAGTCTGAATAAGCCAGCAACGCCTGCCCAGCGCTTTGATGGCTTGGCAGGTTTCTTCTGCTTCTTGTTCTGAAGTATGATAATGCAGGATAATATCTGCGCCGGACTGCGCGCAAGCCAGAGCTATGGCTTTTCCAAGCCGGCGCGCTGCACCTGTAATTAGGATTGTTTTATTTTCGAGTGTCATTGCAGTTCGCTTTTGTCTACATTTTTAATCGTATGAGTAAATTGGCAACATGTCAAGAGAATCAAGGCTATGAATGCCGGTATATTGGACAATATAACTCCAAAATGATATAATCCAACAGAAAAGAGGAAAATTATGGAATCAATCACCTACAAAGTCCCTGGAATTCATTGCCACCATTGTGTTCACACGATCAAAATGGAACTTATTGATTTGGAAGGCGTAACTCAGGTGGATGTTGATGGCGAGACCAAGTCGGTTAGTGTTCAGTTTCAACCTCCTGCGACAGCACTGAAAATTGAGCAGCTATTAGAAGAAATAAACTATCCGGCTGAAAAGAACTAAACCTGCAAGCTTGAAGGGATGGATGTTATGAAACAGGTAATAATCCCAATTACCGGGATGACCTGTGCCAATTGTGTGGCAACGGTTGAGAGGAACGTTAAAAAACTCGAGGGAGTTGAAGATACATCTGTTAACCTGGTTACTGAAAAAGCCACGGTAACCTATGACCCTGAATTGCAGGACCTGGAAAAGATAACGCAAAGGGTCATCAGAGCCGGGTATGGGATTGCAACCAATGAAATTGTGCTGCTTGTACCCCGGTTAACTGATGCAGGCGAAACCATAAAGGTTGAAAAGAAATTAAAGCAAATGGAAGGTGTTCGGTCTGCTTCTGTGAACCTCTCCACGTCAAGAATCCTGATTTCTTACATTCCAACAATTGTTTCAAGGGAGGAGATTGAAAAAGAGCTTAAAACGCTGGGGATCGAGTTTTCCAGTGTTGGCGAAGATATTGGAGAAGAAGAATCAGTAGCGCGACAGCGTGAAACCGATCATCAACGGCGTTTGTTGATTGTTGGAATAATTTTCACGCTTCCGCTTTTTATCCTCTCCATGATGCGTGATTTTATGCTGTTGCCTACGGCGATCGCACATGCGAAGTGGCTGGATTACTTGTTCCTGGCATTGGCGACTCCCGTCCAGTTTTACGTTGGCTGGCAATACTATGTTGGTGCATACCGCTCACTTCGTGGCGGCTCAGCAAATATGGATTTGCTGATTGCGCTCGGTTCATCCGTAGCCTATTTTTATTCAATATTGATTGTATTTGGGGTGATGCCCGGGCACAGTTATTTTGAAACCTCGGCGGTTATCATCACACTCGTTAGGCTTGGCAAGTATTTCGAAGCCCGCGCCAAAGGCAATACCAGCGTGGCAATTCAAAAACTGCAGGCACTAAAACCTAAAACAGCCCGCGTTCTTAGGGATGGAGTTGAAGAAGAAATACCCATTGACATGGTTGTTGTAAACGATTTGCTTGTGGTCAAACCTGGTGAAAAAATCCCAGTCGATGGTGTCATCATTGAGGGTATGACCTCTGTTGACGAATCCATGATCAGCGGAGAATCTATCCCTGTCGAAAAGACACCAGGCGCAGAAATTACTGGTTCAACGCTGAATAAGTATGGTTTGATAAAAATTAGAGCTTTACGGGTTGGTAAAGACACGCTGCTTGCTCAGATTATCCGGCTGGTTGAAAAAGCCCAAGAGGCGAAAGCACCCATCCAAAAGCTGGCTGACCAGGTTTCTGGTGTCTTTGTACCCATAGTCATCCTGTTGGCTGTTCTCACATTTATTTTATGGTATGCAATTGACCCCATAGTGCCTGGGCCGCATGGCACAACCGGGGTTACTCGGGCTCTGATTAATATGGTTGCTGTTTTAGTGATTGCCTGCCCGTGTGCAATGGGCTTGGCAACGCCGACCGCGGTTATGGTCGGAACTGGGCGTGGCGCCGAACAGGGGATTCTCTTCCGCTCTGGCGAAGCGCTGGAACGCGCTGGTAAGACGGATGTGGTGGTGCTGGATAAAACCGGCACAATTACCAAGGGTATGCCGGTTGTGACCGACATTGTTCCTTTTGACGAAAATATTTCACTCGAAGAATTATTAAAACTTGCTGCCAGTGTTGAGAAGGGCAGCGAACACCCAGTAGGCGAGGCGGTGATTGCCGAGGCTGGAAATAAGGGATTAAATTTATCTGAACCGATCAATTTTCAGGCAATCCCAGGCAAAGGGGTTGCGGCGGAAGTTGATGGTTCGCTGGTAGTTGTGGGCAATATCGATTTTATTTCAAACCAGGGAATTAGCCTTCAGATGCATATCGACGATCTGGAACTGCTGCAAAAACAGGGCAAAACCATTATGGTGGTGGTGCGTGACGGAAAGGCGATTGGAACGATCGCAGTTGCCGACACAATTCGCGAAAACTCAAGAGAAGCTGTTGGGGCATTGAAATCACTTGGACTCGAAGTGATTATGTTGACTGGCGATAATGAGTTGACTGCCGCCAACATTGCCAGAATTGCGGATATTAACAAGGTTATCGCAGGTGTGTTGCCTGAAGGAAAAACAAATGAAATCAAGAAGCTGCAGCAAGCAGGCAGCATCGTCACGATGGTTGGGGATGGCATCAACGATGCCCCATCGCTGGCCCAGGCAGACCTGGGCATTGCTATTGGCACTGGAACTGATGTTGCTGTGGCAGCGGCGCCTGTAACTCTGCTGGGTGGCGATCTGATGGGTGTAGTCAGGGCCATATCGCTTTCTCGTAAAACCGTACGAACGATCAAGCAAAACCTATTCTGGGCGCTGATTTACAACATCATTTTAATTCCAGCGGCTGCGCTCGGACTATTAAACCCGATGCTGGCGGCTGCAGCAATGGCTTTTAGCAGCGTTTTCGTGGTGACGAACAGCCTCAGGCTTAGAAGAGCACGAATTTAATCAAAAAGGTTTTAGGATTACCGGCAGCCGGCAGCAAGTTACCGGCTGTTTTAGTATGAGATGGTAAAATACCTTATCGCTGACCGGAGGAGAAAATGGGATCAATCGAACAAAAAGCTATCAACACCCTCAGATTTCTTTCTGCTGATGGTGTACAGAAGGCGAAATCCGGGCACCCGGGTTTGCCGATGGGTACGGCTGCCATTGCATATACGATTTGGGCCAGGCACATGAAGTTTGACCACCAGGATCCGGATTGGTGGGACAGAGACCGCTTCGTCCTTTCTGGCGGGCATGGATCTATGCTCTTGTATAGCTTGCTGCATTTATTTGGTTTTGGAGTAACCATCGAGGATCTGAAAGCTTTTCGGCAATGGGGCTCAAACACACCGGGCCACCCTGAATTTGGTCATACGCCTGGGGTGGATGCCACGACCGGACCGTTGGGACAAGGGTTTGCTAACGGCGTTGGAATGGCGGTGGCGGAGGCGATGCTTTCAAGTAAATATAATCTGCCTGGAAAAAAACTTTTCGATCATTATGTGTATGGCATTGTGACAGATGGTGATTTGATGGAAGGGGTTGCCTCTGAAGCTGCATCACTGGCAGGTCATTGGCAGCTTGGAAAAATCATCTATTGTTACGACGATAATCGCATCTCGATTGATGGCTCTACTGATTTGGCATTTACAGAGAATCGTGCCCAACGTTTTGACGCTTATGGTTGGCAGGTATTGAATGTTGCTGATGGCAATGATGTCGATGAGATTGATGCTGCTATTAAAACAGCAAAAAAAGATCCCAGGCCATCATTAATAATTTGCCGTACACATATTGGTTTTGGATTGCCCAATCGGCAAGACACAGCTAAAGCGCACGGCGAACCCCCGGGTGAAGAAGAACTGCAGGGAGCCAAAACCCGTTTGGGTTGGCCATTAGAGCCCTCATTTTTTGTTCCAGATGAAGTTAAGACGCATTTTGAAAAACTATCACAGCGTGGGCATGAAAAGGCTGAGAAGTGGCACAAGACAACCGGAGACTATGAACTTGCATTTTCTGAAGCGTGGCATGAATTAAGCGAACGAATGAATGGAAAGATGGATTCCGATTGGGTAAATAGCCTGCCCAAGTTTCAAACTGATGAAAAGGGGATCGCAACAAGGGCGGCATCAGGAAAGGTGATTAATGCCATTGCGGGCGTAGTGCCACAGCTTGTCGGCGGTTCTGCAGACCTGACCCCTTCGAACAACACATGGATCAATTCGGCATCCGCTTTTCAAAAAGATGCTCACGCCGGGAGGAATATCCATTTTGGGGTTCGCGAGCATGCCATGGGGGCGATCGTAAATGGATTGGCTTATCACAAAGGTTTTTTGCCCTATTGCGCAACATTCCTCGTTTTCACCGATTATATGCGCGGTGCGCTTAGAATTTCCGCGTTATCAAAGTTACAGACCATCTGGGTGATGACGCATGACAGTATCGCACTCGGAGAAGATGGCCCGACACATCAGCCAATTGAACAATTGGCGTCGCTTCGCGCAATTCCAAACCTCACGTTGATTCGACCTGCTGATGCCAACGAAACCAGCGAAGCCTGGCGGGTGGCAATTCAAAATCAATCCGGTCCAACTTTGATTGCGTTAACACGGCAGGCAGTACCCACACTTGATCGGAAATTGTATTCACCAGCTAAGGGTCTTCAAAAAGGCGCATATATTCTCGCAGATTTAGGTACTGGCGATTTGCCTGAGGTAATCCTCATGGCTTCCGGTTCTGAAGTGAGCCTGATTGTTGAAGCTGGGCAAAAGTTGGCTGCGGAAGGACATAAAGTTCGCCTGGTTTCTTTTCCCAGTTGGGAATTGTTCAGAAAAACTTCCAAAGCTTATCAGGAATCTGTTCTGCCTGGGCAAATTAAACAACGGCTGGCTGTAGAAATGGGTGTTGGGCAAGGATGGCATGAATGGGTCGGAGATGAAGGCAGCGTACTCAGTATTGAGAGTTTTGGCGCATCTGCTCCGTACCAACTACTATTGGAAAAATATGGGTTTACAGTAAAGAATATCTATCAAAAGGCAATCAAACTTATCAATAAAAAGAGGTGAATATGCGCGTAGCTATTGCGGCGGATCATGCCGGTTTTTCCATAAAAGATGAGGTGATTCATTTGGTGCAGAAGTTAGGTCATGATGTTATTGATCTTGGCACCTATGACCACGAACCGGTGGATTATCCTGATTTTGCGATAAAAGTCGGCAAATCGATTCAAGAGAATGAATCTGATCGAGGAATATTAATTTGCGGCTCGGGAGTAGGTGTTTGTGTGGCAGCAAATAAGCTCAAGGGCGTATATGCTTCAGTCTGCCACGACACTTATTCTGCACACCAGGGTGTGGAGCATGACAATATGAATGTTCTCTGTCTGGGCAGCCGCATCATCGGTATTGAACTGATAAAAGAGCTGGTCCGCACATTTTTGGCGGCAAAATTTGTTGAAGAAGAGCGATTTATCCGCCGCATGAACAAGATCAAAAATTTTGAAAATAACCACTAAAGATATTTTCAGCCAAACGAGGTAATCAGTTGTATAAAAATCTTCTTCTTGAATTACAGAAAGTTGGTCAGTCGTTGTGGTATGACAATATTGAACGCTCCAAACTCATGGATGGCAGCATAGAGCAAATGATTCAAGAGGGAAAAATTAGTGGGATTACTTCCAACCCAAGTATCTTTCAAAAAGCGATCGCCACATCAAATGCTTATGACAATACCTTAAAACCCATGGCATGGTCAGGTTTAGGTCGGGAAGATATTTTCTGGCAATTGGCCATGGAAGACATTCGCCAAGCTGCGAATTTGTTCTTTCCGCTTTATGAAAAAACACAAATGACCGATGGCTATGTAAGCCTCGAGGTGAATCCGCTCTTTGCGTATGACACGCCGCAAACAATTGCTGACGCGCGCCGATTGTGGGAACGAGTAGATAAACCAAATTTGATGATCAAAATTCCAGCGACATCTGAAGGATTGCCGGCGATTCGTCAGGCTATCGCCTCAGGGATTAATGTCAATGTGACATTGATATTTTCCATCAAGCGCTACGCGGAGGTCATTGAGGCTTATTTGGCTGGGCTTGAGGATCGGGTATTACGGGGAGAACCCATCCATCATATTGCATCCGTCGCTTCTTTTTTCATCTCACGCATTGACACAAAAATTGATGCGCTTCTGCAAGCGCAATCCAATGCCGGTATGATTTCTGACTCAACGTATTTACGCCTGGCTGGAAAAGCCGCCATAGCGAATGCCACAATGGCGTATCAATTATTTTCAGAAAAATTTAACAGCATGCGTTTTGCCAAACTGGCATCACTTGGTGCGCAGCTGCAACGTCCGTTGTGGGCATCTACCAGCACGAAGAACCCAGAGTATCGTGATGTACTATACCTGGAAGAACTTGTTGCACCGCAATCAGTCAATACCGTACCACCTGCAACTTTGGATGCCTTCTTTGACCATGGGAAGGTTGGTCTCACGATTGACAAGAATCACACGGATGCCAACCGCGTGTTGACCGATTTGGCTTCGCAGGGCATCATTTTGGAGCAGGTAACAGGTGAGCTTGAAAAAGAAGGCGTGGAAGCTTTTTCACAAGCTTATGAGGCGCTATTGGATGCCGTAGAAGTGCGGCGGATACATGCGCTTGAAGAAATTGGCGATATAAAGGATGGCGTTGTAGAAGGAATCACGACTCTGAATGAGATTAATTTTTCGCGCCGTATGGCTGCCAAAGATCCAACCTTGTGGACGCAAGACCCAAACGGACAGGCAGAAATTAAGAAGCGTATGGATTGGCTTGAAGCTCCCTATCAAAGCTTGGAAGAAATCGATGAGTACTGCCGGCTGACCGAAGAATTGCTTGCTGAGGGGTTTACAGACGCTGTCTTAATTGGGATGGGTGGTTCATCACTTGCGCCTGAAGTCTTTCGTAATATTCTGGGCAGGCAGGAAACTGGATTATTGCTCACGATTATGGACTCAACGGACCCACAGCAGATCTCAGCGGTGGTGGAAAATACACCCGAACGACACACTGTTTATATTGTCGCCAGCAAATCAGGAACAACTGGAGAGATCAACGCTCTGTTTGACTTTTTCTGGAAACGCACAATAGATAGCGGTACTGATAAACCAGGAAACCAGTTCATCGCGATTACTGATCCCAAGACGGCGCTGGCTGAATTGGCAGCGGCTCGCGGATTCAGGCGTCTGTTTGAAGCCAATCCAAATGTCGGTGGAAGGAACTCGGCTCTAACAGCATTTGGACTTGTAACAGCAGCCATTATCGGTGCAGATTTACGTGCGTTGCTTAATTTTGCAATTTTAACAGCAGAACTGTGTTCAACAGACCAACCGGTGGAAGCCAACCCTGGAATTGTATTGGGGACCATTTTAGCGGTTGCAGCCCAAGCCGGCAAAGATAAAGTTACTTTGTTAGCAGAAGACGAATGGGTTTCTTTTGGCGATTGGCTTGAACAACTGCTGGCAGAAAGCAGCGGAAAAGATGGACAAGGGATGCTGCCTGTAACCAATGAACCAGAATTTAATCCTGAAGAATACTCCAAAGATCGCTTGTTTGTTTATTTCGATAAGACAAATGCGAAAAACGAGTTTATTAATTGCCTGGTCAAGGCTGGCCACCCGTGTGTATCAATTAAAATTAAGAACAAAAACGAAATTGCTGGTCAGTTTTATCTTTGGGAAATTGCGGTTGCAACGGCGTGCAGTATATTGGGGGTAAATTCGTTTGATCAGCCGGATGTGCAGGATGCCAAGTTACGTACTTTGGCTGGATTGGAAGCGTATAGAAAAAATGGTATGCTGCCTGTATTCAAACCAACGGCAGATCTTAATGGAATTCGGGTTTTAAGCGGTTCCACAGGTGAAAATGAGAAAGCCACCAGTTTGATGGAATTAATTTTGAATTGCATTGAAGATAAAAGCCCAATTGAATACATTGCAATAAATGCATTTTTACCGAAAAACAGTGAAAATGAAAAAGTGATACAGCAACTGCGTGAAAAGATTGGTGCTGTCTCGAAAATGCCAGTTACTGTAGGGTTTGGCCCAAGATATCTGCATTCTACCGGTCAGTTTCATAAAGGTGGTCCCAATACTGGGCTGTTTATTCTGATTACCTCACAACGAAGCAATGATCTTGATATTCCAGGGTTGGGCGTGTCTTTCGGCGTGATGCAGCGTGCACAGGCAATTGGTGATTACCAGGCATTGATGGCCAAAGGGCGTAAAGTCCTTTGGCTTGATCTGGATGAACCTGATTTAGCCGTTTTACTTGATAAATGATCCATAAATAAATGATAAGTAATAAGAGTGGAACAGGCGAAATTCACATCGCCTGTTCTTTTTATTTTTCGAACTCTACAAAATATACAGAAGCAGGGGCTAATGTGACCACCAACTTACCCTTATCCAATTTGGGTAATGCACCGTCTGAAATCTTAATCGAATCAGGGTGTTCGAAGCTATTGAATGCACCGGGTGATTTGGCGCTGAGCTTTAAGGCATTTTTTGCCCTATGATAAGCTGAACCCGGGTTGATTTCAACTGTTAATCGATTAGCAGGATATCGGTTGACCAACAGAAGTGTCATGATTTGCCTGTCATCACTCAAAGATGCCAGCGCATCCAGATAAGGGATGTTTTCATGCGCTTGAATGTTGATTGAGATCGCTTTGGAATTAAAAGTTTCACTTTCTACAGAAGAATGAATGATATTTCTCTGCATTTGCCCGGCAAGAATGAACGGGAAGAACATAGCTGTGGGAATGGCGCTAGTTGAACTGGTTTCGATGAGGGGCAGCACATTTACGAGCTGCGCCAGGTTTGCCATCCCTACTGTACGACCATACTTGAGAAATATCATTAAAACAGAGGTGGCATACAATGCATCTCGCATGGTGTAAGTAACCCGGTGCATACTCACATTCTTTTCGCGCGGTGGCAGCCAAAGGTTCCATTCATCCACTGCTTGCAGAATGTTCTTCTCGTCAGCGTGAGCGTGGATTTGACTTTCTACGCGCTTGATAATCTCCTCAATATCAAGAGGTGCGGCGCAAACTGCCTGGAACAGTTCCAACGGATCGTAACTTTCCTGCCAATTACTTTTATCGGGCTGGTAAATATGCCATGAGAGGTAATCGATGTCAGATTTCAGGCGCTCAAGCACAACCTGGTTCCAAAGTGTTGCTTCATCTTCAGGGTCGTCGGTTAAAGGGTTGTTGCCGACCCCCACGATTTTGATGCTGGGGTCTACCTGTTTCATTGCTTGAATGAATTTGGCTGCTCTTTGAGCGTATTCCAGCGGAGTAGTAGTACCTATTTGCCATGGACCCCAGACTTCGTTACCGATCCCCCAGTATTTGACATTGTACGGCTTTGGATGCCCATTTGCTGCGCGGCGAGCGCCTTGTTCTGTATCTTCAGAGTCGTTGCAATAAGCAACCCAGCGGGCGGCTTCTTCTGCAGTTCCGGAACCATCATTTACGCAGATGACTGCTTCCGCGCCGATTTTCTCGCAAAATGATAGAAATTCATCTGTACCTACTTGATTGGATTCTTCCGCTTGCCAGGCAGCATCATGACGGACAGGGCGGGCTTCGCGAGCACCTATACCATCTTCCCAGTGATAACCGCTGGCAAAGTTTCCGCCGGGGTAGCGTATCAACGGTGGGTGTAGCTGGGTGATTAAATCCAGCGTATCCTGACGAAGCTGCTTGGCATCTACCGTCCAAATACCGTCGTATACACAGCGCTCAAGGTGCTCAACAAATTGACCGAGAATGAACGGCGATGCCTGACCGACAGGTTGCTCAGGAAAAACATCAACCCTGGCTTCTTCGACTCGAGAAAAATTGGCGAAGATCGAATGTTTCAGTTCTCTCGGCTTTGAAGTTGCTTTATCAGGATTAATGCAAAACTCAATTTCCCCTACCTCTCGCGTCATCGCTTTAATATAAATCGGCAAACCACTCGATGGCAGGCTAGAAAACACGCTTATCTCTTTCTTCACTGGCAACAACATAAAATTTTCAGGTGTAATGCTTGCCCCGTTAAAGTCAGGCATGCCGGGAATGGCGATGGTTATGCTTTCATTTGGAATCAGTGTGTTGCCTAAACGAAGGTTGAATGTCAAAATTGTGACTGGTCCAAAAGTATTCAAAATATTAAAACGGAAACCTTGCTGAGTTTGGTGAAAACTGCCAGGAACGATTAACTTTTTCAGTATGAATTCAGGAATGGGCATTTAAATTTCCTCTTTATTGGGAACTTGTTTACTTAATTTGATTTTTAGAATCGGAATCAATGCCAACAAGGTGGCAATACCAGCCACCTGGAATATTAGTGAGGTAGGAATGAAACCAGCTTTCCCATCCAACACTGTTGGAATACCGTAGTTAACAGTCAGCCAACTGCCTATCAACGGACCGGGAACCATGGTAAATGCAACCGAAAATAAAATCACATAGCCCCCAAATTGGCCACGTTTATCTTCGGGAAATAGATCTTTACTCCATGCGGAAACAGCAATAGTCCAGGCGCTGATCGGAGCGAGCCACAGAATGCCGGTAATCACGAGCGGAAGAAATGAGCGCGCAAATGAAAAAGCGAAAAGGCCGATTAATTCTGCAAAAATAGCCATGATTGCTACGTTTTTCCGCCCCCATTTGTCAGCCAAGATACCAAATGGATAAGCTGTTGCAATACCCCCGAGAAGTATGGCGAGAAAAATAATAATCGACGCCTGCCCGGTTTCGATTTTTAAGTAGTGTGTAATATAAATCAGGAGATAAGGGAAGAAGATTTGCTGGGCGATGCCCCAAAAACTTATGGCAATCAAAAGATAGAGCAATTCTTTATGCTGCCGCAGAGAATCCCACTTAAATGTGTTTACGATGCTTTGCAGGTAACTACCTGCCGGCTTTTCTTCTGGGTATTGAGGTTCTTGCAGCAGTAAAGAGGCTGCCAACCCGAGCAGAAAGACCATCCCGCCAACGATGTAGAAAAATGGGAAGTAACCGATAGCGTCAATGATCAAGCCCGCTCCGCCATAAACAAACAGTAAAGCGACCCATACAAGGATCTCGATAACCCCCATCACCTTGCCGCGGTTTTCAACCGTGGTGATGTCGGCGATATAAGCATGGAAAACCGCATCATTAGCACTTGAACCAAAAAATGTCATGATGCAGTCAAACAAAATCGCCATAAAAATTGCCATGCCTATCGGATGGAAGAAGGCGGCTGTTGGAAATAAGGCAGTAGTTATTCCCCATCCAAGATAGCCAATGAGAAGAAACGGTTTTCGTCCCCAGCGGAAGCGCATACGATCGCTCAGTGCACCGATGAAAATCGATGCCAGAGTCGCGGTGATGGCGCTGGCCGCTACCATCCACGAGATAGGGCGGGGATCAGGAGTGATGTTGTTGTAAATGAAGGTATTAAAGAATTGGTTCTCTACACCCCAGGCGATGGACCCAAGAAAACCAAGGATGATAATTGCCGTCCAAGTGCGTTTGGTGAGCATATGTCCTCCTCAAACATAGGCATAACTGATTTCAAAATCATGTGTTTAAATACAGCATGTATATGTGATAATTGTATATACAAAATAGAAAGTGGAGTTCGCCTGGCTTGTTTTTGAATGCTTTTTTACCATTTACACAGCAGGCATTGTTAGTATAAGTGGCAGGCAACCCGTTTTTGAGAATATTCATACTTACAAACTATAAATCTTGAGGTAAAAATGGACGTTTTTGAAAAGTGTCGAACCTATACAGCAGCCAAAGAAGCCATTGAATCCGGCATCTACCCATACTTTATTCCACTGAATGAAAACGAAGGCACTGAAGTGGTGTACCAGGGCAAACGCCTGATTATGATTGGCTCCAACAACTACCTGGGTTTATCCACGCACCCTAAAGTTCGCGAAGCTGCAATTGATGCAGTCAGGCGCTTCGGTACCAGCTGTACAGGCTCGCGTTTTCTTAATGGCACTTTGGCAATGCATGAACAACTCGAAACCGAACTTGCTGCATGGGTAGGAAAAGAAGCTGCGCTTGTATTTTCGACCGGAATGCAGACGAATCTCGGAACAATCAGCTCATTAATTGGCCGAGATGATGTGGTAATCCTCGATAAGGATGATCATGCCAGCCTTGTGGATGGAGCGCGCCTGGGATACGGTAAGATCGAACGTTTCAGGCACAATGACCTTGACCACCTCGAGAAAGTACTCAAATCAATTCCCGATAATTTGGGTAAATTATTGGTTGTGGATGGTCTTTTCAGCATGGAAGGCGATTTAGCGCCGCTTCCTGAAATGGTGAAGCTCGCAAAGAAATACGGAGCTCGTTTAATGGTTGATGATGCACATGGGATGGGCGTTATGGGTAATGGGCACGGCACATGCGCTCATTTTGGCGTGACCGACGAAGTAGACCTCATCATGTCCACCTTCAGTAAATCTTTTGCATCGCTTGGCGGGTTTATTGCCGGCGACGAAGACACAATACATTACATCAAGCACACCGCCAGAGCACTCATATTCAGCGCCAGCATCCCACCTGCCAATGCAGCCGCAGCGCTCGCTGCTCTGCAGGTATTGCGTGAAGAACCTGAGCTAAGCCAAAGGGTGAGGACAGTTGCAGAAAGAATGAGAAAAGGTTATACCGAACTCGGTTTTAACATCGGCAATTCAATTACTCCGGTTGTTCCCATTATCATCGGAGATGACGAAAAGACCTTCATCACCTGGAAAATGCTTTTTGAAAACGGTGTTTTTGTGAATCCGGTCATTTCACCTGCTGTAACCCCCGGCAGGCAGCTTTTGAGAACGAGTTATATGGCGACCCATACAGATCAACAAATGGATAAGGTTTTGAAAATCTTTGAGATTGTTGGGAATGCGATGGGTTTAATTTGATTTTCGGAATTTTCAGGAAACGTTTAAAACCATCGTCTCCTTTTAAAAACGATTAGCATTACAAGCGCCAGCATGAGCATCAAAAGGCAGATGATATAGAAACCTGCAGTATTTTTAGCGCCGGGGATGTGAATGAAGTTCATTCCGAACGCACCGGTGATAAACGAAAGCGGAAGAAAAACAGTCGAGACGATTGTCAGGGCTTTCATGATTTCGTTCAGGCGTAAATTAGTTGAATTCAAATAAATATCCAGCGTACCTGAAACGATATCTCTGATCGTATCTGCCAGATCTTGAATTCTTACGAGATGGTCATAAATATCACGAAAATATATCAAAGTCGGGGTCTTGATCTGCGAGAAACTATCGCGAGAAAGCCGATTCATCACCTCGCGTTGAGGGGTTATGATCCGTCTAAGTGAAAGAATGCTGTGTTTAATCGCCAGCAGCCGCTGCAGCGTTTCCGGCGTAGGTTTTTCCATCGCGCTGTCCTCAAGCCATTCGACTTCGGTTTCCATTGTGTCTATCAGCGGCATGTAATCATCAACAATCGTATCCAAAATTCGATGGCATAAAAAGTCGGGACCATTTTGCGAAAAACGCTCGTCAGACCAGATCAGGTTCCAGGTATTTTTTATTGAAGGCATGGAAGGATCGGTGTAACAAGTGACGAGATAGTTGGCACCGAGGAAGAGGTTTAATTCAAGCGAATGCAGATCTTCAAAACCATTGTTATGCGCTAATGCGTGCGTGATCAAGAAGATATAATTTTTAAAATCATCAATTTTTGAAACCTGGTAACCTGAACTAAGGCAATCTTCAATGGCAAGGTGATGAAATTTGAACACCCGATTGAGAATTTCCTGCACTTCTTCTTCGGTGACTGTTTCAAGGCTAACCCAAATAAAACCATGGCTGGAGTTAAGTGCCTTACGAATCTCTTCCGAGCCATGGATTTCGAGCGGTTTTTCGTTTGGGAGGATATGAACTGCTCTTATCATATCCTCAATTTTAATCCATAATGAATATTATGAGGGTCTCAAGAATTAACCTATTTTAGAAGATTCCCCAATCTGAGCCAAGTCCTTCTTCCATCATTGAAAAATCCCATGGATCTAATCCAAAATCAATGCCAACCTCACGTTCCAATACTTGTTCAGCCTTCTGCCGGGTTGATTCGAGCATGGCTGGCCCATAAGGACAAAACGGAGTAGTCAGGATCATTTTTACAATTGCGCCAGTGTCGTCAATTTTCACATTTCTAATAAGGCCAAGTTGGATGATATTCAGCCCTAATTCGGGATCAATTACCTCGCTTAGACCTTTTCTTAATTGGTCGCTTAATTCTGGATGCGAGCTGTCAGAGTCCCAGGCAGGACGGTTTGTACCAGGTATGGGTTTATCGGTCATTTATTTCTCCTTGGGAATGGAATGTTGGATGACATAAGAACAATGAGGGTCACCAGTTAAGATACACTTCGTTTTTGTTACAGGGGATGATAAAAGTGTACTGAATATGGTTTGATCGATGACGCAGACTTCTGGATGCTGCTGGCTGATATGGTAGAAAGGGCAGGCAACCTCGTTGATTACATAAACAGCGCCATTTTTCTCCCATTCAATGATGATTCCTTCTTGCGCTAAAAATGTTTTGCTTGCTTCCAATTTAGCTTCAATTGGCATTTTCTGGATGGATAACGCGTGCTTTTCAGAAATTTCAACAGCGATTTTTGACAAGAGCTTTTGCATTTCTTGTTCAGATAGCGCTGATTTCATTTCCTGCAGCAAATGGCTAACCAATTTGATATAGCGTGTAGGAAAAAGCTCGACTCCATTCTCTGTAAGAGAATATAATAGCCTGGGTCGTCCAATTCCATGTCTTTCTTCCTGAACGGTGACCAGGTTTTCAGCCATTAAGCTGGAGACGTGGTGGCGTACAGATACTGCATTGATTTCGACCGCAGCTGCTAGATCGTAAATCGATGATTTGGGCTTGGTTAATAACGTATGTAGGATTTTTTCTCTGGTACTCTTCATCTTTTCCTTTGCGGGCACCATTCTTCATGCTAACATGTCAGCTAATAAAATATAATCACGATTATACCTTATTTAATTAATATATAAGATAAATATGGTAAATATTGACTATGAATCGACGCTGTGCTATAATCCAGCGGATTAGAAAAAGAGAGAAATATCTACTTGTCGTTAAAGAAGGAATAAATGGCTGACTTAATCATCAAAGATCTTCATGTAAACATCGCAGAAAAAGAAATATTAAAAGGCGTTACGCTTTCAGTTGGCAGTGGAGAAGTGCATGCCATCATGGGGCCAAATGGCACAGGAAAATCAACATTGGCATATGCATTAATGGGGCACCCGAGCTACGAAGTGACGGGCGGCGAGGTTTTATTTAATGGGCAAGACTTGCTAAGTATGAGCACTGATGAACGATCGCGCATGGGTCTATTTCTTGCTTTTCAATATCCGATTTCGATCCCTGGCGTTACTGTAGCTAATTTTCTGCGCACAGCGGTTAATGCGCGCAGAAAAGCAAACAATCCTGAAGACAAGGGAATTCCTATTCTCGAATTTCGAAACCTGCTTAAAGAAAAAATGAATATTCTCAAAATTGATTCTTCGTTTGCAGGTAGATATTTGAATGAAGGTTTTTCAGGCGGCGAAAAAAAGAGAGCTGAAGTATTGCAAATGGCTATGCTCAAACCAGATATTGCGATTCTCGATGAAACTGACTCTGGTTTAGATATCGACGCGCTAAAAATTGTTTCTGAAGGTGTCAATCTGTTAAAAGAACAAAATGTTGGTATTTTATTGATTACCCATTACCAGCGCATGCTAAATTACGTAAAACCTGACTTTGTTCATGTGATGATGGATGGCCGGGTCGTCGAATCTGGCGGACCCGATCTTGCTCTGCACCTTGAAGATCAAGGATATACCTGGATCAAAGAAAAAATTGAAAATGCGAATGGAATGTAAAAAAAGAATAGATGGTGATTGGAGCTTTCAATGAGTAATGATCAGAAGAAAGACTTTCTTGAAAACTTAGGCGAATATCAGTATGGGTTTAAAAATCCCGATACTTTTGTTTACAAATCTGAAAAAGGGCTCAGCGAAAATGTTGTGAGAAACATTTCAGCGATGAAAGGTGAACCTGAGTGGATGCTGGATTTTCGGTTAAAAGCCCTAAAACATTTCCTGGCTCGGCCAATGCCTTCATGGGGAGCTGACTTATCCGATCTGGATCTTGAAGAAATTTATTACTATGTTCGTCCTTCGGATGAAAGCGGCAAGAACTGGGATGATGTACCTGAAACAATCAAAAATACATTTGACCGTTTGGGTATTCCCGAAGCCGAGCAAAAATTTTTGGCCGGTGTTGGGGCACAATATGAATCTGAAATGGTTTACCACAGCATCCAGGAACACCTTGAAAAACAAGGGGTGATTTTCCTTTCGATCGAAGATGGCTTACGCCAACACCCTGACTTGTTTCGGGAGTATTTCAGCACCGTCGTTCCAATTGAAGATAACAAATTCGCTGCGTTAAACTCTGCGGTCTGGTCCGGCGGTTCGTTTGTCTATGTTCCCAAGAATGTTATTGTTGAATTACCGTTGCAGGCTTATTTCAGGCTCAATATGGCGAATATTGGACAATTTGAGCGCTCGTTAATTGTTGTTGATGAAGGCGCTCGTGTTCACTATGTTGAAGGTTGTACCGCACCTCAATATACAACAAATTCGTTTCATAGCGGTGTGATCGAGATTGTTGTAAAGAAAGGTGCGCGTGTCAGGTACACTACTATTCAAAATTGGTCTACCAACGTTTATAACCTGGTAACTCAGCGCGCATTAGTAGAAGAGAATGGTACGATGGAATGGGTTGACTGTAACCTGGGTTCCAAAGTCACAATGAAATACCCTTCTGCCTATTTGATGGGACCCGGCGCGCACGGAGAGGTGTTGTCTGTGGCGTTTGCTGCAAAAGGGCAGGTACAAGATGCTGGCGCAAAAATGATCCACTTTGCGCCGAATACGAGTTCCAAAATTACCTCGAAATCAATCAGCAAAGACGGCGGTCGATCCTCGTACAGGGGATTATTGAAAGTAATTAAAGGCGCTGAAAACGTTCGCTCGAACGTAAATTGTGATGCTCTGCTTTTAGACCCCGATTCGCGCTCTGATACTTACCCAACAATTGAAGTCGACGAAGAGGATGTAACCATCGGACATGAAGCTTCAGTGTCAAAAATTGGCGAAGAACAGCTCTTTTACTTGATGAGCCGCGGCTTAACCCAAGAAGACGCCACTACGATGGTTGTTTCAGGATTTATAGAGCCGCTTGTAAAAGAATTACCGATGGAATATGCGGTGGAAATGAACCGTTTAATCCAACTACAAATGGAAGGATCTGTCGGGTAACTTAAACGCATATTGGACACTGATAATGACAGATAAAACAATTACTTTTCGGAAATTTTCGCAAAAAGTTTTACCGCAGCCTGATTTATCGGTTGCTCCGGTTATAAAAAATACAAATACGCAGGTTAAACTCTACCGCGAAGCAGCCTGGCAGAACTATCAATCAAAGCTGATCCCGACCACGAATGAGGATGAATGGCGCAGAACCAATTTGAAAGGCGTGGATTTTGCTTCTCTCAGGCTGTGGGATGATGTAAAAAACAATATCACACTACCTGCCGCACCAGTTGGAAATACAACAAAAAATCAAACGGCAAATACTATCTTGCTCACACCTGATTCAGCGCAAATCTATTTAGATACTTCGTTGAGTGAAAAGGGAGTGATTTTTGACACCTTGGAAAACCTTGAAAAACAAAAGCCTGAACTGATTGAGAAAATTATCTCAAGGCTTAATGTACAAACACTGCCGAAATTTTCAGCATTGGCTGGCGCAATCGGTTTTAAAGGCATTTACCTCTACATTCCCAAGAACTTGAACGTTGAAGTTCCCTTAGCGAGTATGTATTGGGCACCGGGCAACGGCTTTGCACATTCTTTGCATCTTTTTGTCTACCTCGATGAAGGTTCCTCGGTGACTTATGTTCACGAATCTTCTTCACCTGCATCCACGGCCGGGAGTAGCGACTCGGTTTTCTCCGGCTTGATAGATGTTTACGTCGGCACTGCGGCTCACTTGAATTTTGTGGAACTCCAGTCCTGGGGAGAAAATGTGATCAACTTTACCCGCGAAACCGTGGAGGTCGATCAGGACGGCAGCATTGATTGGATATTTGGCGCACTTGGCAGTAAACTCACTAAGAATTATTCGGCACTGTCTCTCAGCGGAAAAGGCGCAAATGGGAAGATGTCGGGTTTTTATTTTACCGATAAAGATCAGCACCTCGATCATGATACTCGACAGAACCATCTTGCTGCCAACACGACCAGTGATTTGCTTTTCAAAGGCGCACTGCTTGACCAAAGTCATTCAGTTTGGAAAGGGATGATTTATGTTTCTCCAGAAGCGGGGAAGACTGATGGATATCAATCCAACCGCAATTTGATCTTAAGCAGGCAAGCTCGCGCAGATTCAATTCCTGGCTTGGAGATCCTAACCGATGACGTGCGCTGCACGCATGGCGCTACAGTCGGAAAAATTGATGAAGAACAGGTTTTTTACCTTCAGAGTAGGGGATTGTCTCGGGGTGATGCAGAGCATCTGATCGTAGAGGGCTTTTTCGACCCCATCATGCAACGCATTCCATTTGAAGAGATACGAAATCGATTCCAAGATTCAATCAAGGGAAAAATGGAAAGCATGCACGAAAGGTGAGAATTGTTGGTTATGATAAAATCACCTAGAAGAATAATCTCAACTATGAAGAGGCAAAAATGAGCCCGATTCCATTTATGAAACCCCCCGATGATGAGTATGAATATCAGGTAGGAATGACTGTCGAAGTCATGTGTGATCACGACAAAGGCGGTGAAAGAATTCGGGGCTGGCTGCGAGGAATTGTGGTTCAGGTGGATCCCAAAATGGTCGCTGTGCAATTCCGTTCCAATGTGTATTTGACAGATGGCTGGATGGTGCCAGACCATATTTTATGGTTTCCACAGAAATCAGCCATGGTGAGGCTACCGATTAAAAAAGGTCAAACTCAATTAGAGACATCCAAATAGGTCAAAAATGTCTGACGGTGGTGATTTTTCCAATAGTTTTCATAATTTAAAAACCGATTTTCCTGTATTGGGGAGGAAAATTCATAATAATTTTCCTCTTGTCTATCTCGATTCTGCAGCTACATCTCAAAAACCGACCAGCGTGATTGAAACGATGGCCGATTATTACCGGAAGATGAATGCAAACATCCACCGCGGTGTTCATACGCTTGCAGAAGAAGCGACAGCGGCGTATGAAACCGCCAGGCTAAAAGTAGCTGATTTTATTGGTGCTACGACCTCACAGGAAATCATTTTTACAAGAAATACCACCGAATCGATCAATCTCGTGGCAAAAACATGGGGGCAGACCAATCTCAATCCTGGTGATGTCATTCTTCTCACTGAGATGGAACACCATTCAAATCTGGTTCCATGGCAGATGCTGGCTGCGGAAAAACAACTTCAGCTTGAGTTTGTCCCTGTGAATGACCAAGGAGCACTTGACTTAACAGAGTATGAACGATTATTGTCTCTGCAGCCGAGATTGGTTTCGTTTACCCACATGTCTAACGTTTTGGGAACGATTAATCCAGCCAAGGAGATGATCCAGGCTGCCAGAAAAGCTGGCGCTGTCACTTTGTTGGATGCGGCACAATCAATTCCACACCTTGCCGTAAATGTCAAAGACCTTGACGTCGATTTTCTCGCGTTTTCAGCTCACAAAATGTTGGGGCCAACAGGTATAGGTGTGTTGTGGGGGCGTAAGAACCTGCTTGAAGCGATGCCGCCCTTTTTGGGTGGGGGAGATATGATCAAGAAAGTGTACCTGAGGTCTTTTTCAGCCAATGATTTGCCGCACAAATTTGAAGCAGGAACGCCTGCCATTGCTGAAGCTATTGGCTTGGGCTCGGCGATTGATTATTTACAAAAAATCGGCATGAATGCGGTTTTAGCCCATGAACAGATGATTACAGCGTATGCACTTGAAAAACTAACAGAAATCAGCGGACTAAAGCCGTTGGGGCCACAAAACGCATTACTTAAAGGCGGTGTAATTGCATTTACATTGGACGGTATTCATCCGCATGATGTTGCCCAAATACTGGATTCTCGCGGTATCGCTGTAAGAGCGGGCCATCATTGCGCGATGCCGTTACATGAAATCCTGCAGGCTGAGGCTTCGACACGAGCAAGTTTTTATATTTATAACGACAAACAAGATGTAGACCGCCTTATCGAAGGCTTGCATAAAGTAAAACAGGTTTTTGGGTAATCTAATGGATGATCTTTATCGAGAAGTAATCATTGAGCATTATAAAAACCCTTCTTATAAGGGGACACTTGATCCACATGATATTTCGTTTGAAGATGAGAATCCCTTGTGCGGTGATCATATTCGCATCGATCTTCGAATAGACCAGGCTGGAATAATTACAGAGGCCGCTTTTAGCGGGCATGGCTGCGCGATTTCATTAGCCTCAGCTGATTTGCTATTGGAAACGGTTGTTGGTAAAGACGTTGAGGATGTGAAAAAGTTTTCTAAAGAGCAATTATTGGAATTGCTTGGGATTGAGCTGGGACCTGTCCGATTGAAATGCGCTTTATTGCCCCTGAAAATTCTAAAGGCAGGGGTGTATGGGGTAGGCGAATCTGGTGACGTACTTCTTGCGGAGGAATCTTAATGAATCAGGATAGTTCAGAGTACACATTTTACCGCATCGCACCTGTTGAGGAGTTTCCACAAGGTGAGCGTTTGTTTCTTGAAATAGAAGGACACCCGATTGTGATTTTTTCACTTGCCAATGAATTTCTGGCGACAGGTGATATTTGCTCGCATGATGGCGGTGAGATTGGTGAAGGGGAGATGTCTGGAGAAGAAATTATCTGTCCTCGGCATGGAGCAAGATTTAATATCCGAACCGGCAAGGCGCTTTCCTTGCCGGCGGTAGAAGGTATCCCGGTTTATCCGATCAGGATTGTTGAAGGATTTTTAGAGGTCGGCGTTACAACTGCATCATAAATTAAAGAACCTTATTCTTCGCAACCAAAAACGCCAATTATTCGCAGAATATCGAAGCCTTCTGCGAATTTTCTTTCAGCCAGAGCTCCGTTTTTCACGAGAATTGAACGAGTCAAATCAGGGTTGAAGTAGTATTTATCTGCATAGGTTTTATATTGCGCCAACGCGTTGATTTTCTTCTCAACATCTTGTTCATTGACCTCAACTAGAAAATGAGGAAAGAAACCATAGCTGCTTCGAATTACGTCGTAACCTAAGACGGTTGTGCCGCGAAAAGCTCGTAAACCCTCTTCCGTCACCGTGGCATGGTCTTGATGCAGGTCAGCGCTGGTATGCAGGAAAACAATGTCAGGCTGGAAAGAAGTTCGAACTTCAATCATGTATTCCAGAATTTCCTGCCTGAATTGTTGAAAACGACGAGTTTCAAAGGTGCCGATGATTACTTTTTCAGCCGGAACACCCAACTTTTCCAAACTTAGGTAGTGCTCATTGAGAACATTCGTAAGCAGCGGGTTCTTCTGATTGTCTGAGAGCGTTACACAGCGTAAATCAGTTTGAGAGGCGATATGCGAAATTAGGGCACCACAGCCAATTTCAATATCATCCGGATGGGCGCCAAAAAAACAAACTCGCTTGCCAAAGAAAGTCATATCGTGATTCATATTCACCTATTTTGTAGCAAGAATTCCACCAACAACTTTTGTCATCACCAATTTACCCTCAAGGTCGAGCCGCTTCTTGGCTACCTCAGTAATCTGGTTCATAATCTTTTCGAAGTCGTCTTTACCAACGAAGAAACTGCTCCACAATCTTCGATCTTCAGACATCGAGGCGCGAGTATAGGCGATATACGGCTCGACGCTTTCGAAGGTGAGCGGGTTTTCAAAGATATGCAAGTCAACTTGGGAATACAATGACTTTATCGTTGAGAGAAACTCGGTTGAAAAGCGGGAACTGCCTGGCATGGGGGGGATCGTTTTTCCTGTGGCTTCGCGGATGATGTCATAAAAAAGTTGTTTATTTGCAGGCATTGGTCCGGTGGTAAACAGGCGGCCGCCTGGTTTGGTGATGCGGTGCATTTCACTGATGGTGTGCGGTACGTTTTCTGCATAGTAAATGGCGAAGCAGCAGGAGACAAAATCAAATGTGTTGTCGGCATATTGGAACGGCAGATTAAAGTCGAGGAAATCAAATTTGATATCGCTGCCACGGCGCTTGTTTTCAGTACGCGCCTGATTTAGCAAATCTTCCGATACATCACCGCCTGTTATTTCAGCATCGCCATGTAATACATCGTAATACGAAAAACATTGTTTACCAGATCCACAACCCACATCGAGAATCTTGCTTCCTTTTTCGAGTTGAATTAAATCAAGCATCCATTTGTCAATATCGAGCGCGCCAAATTTAGAGTGTATATCAATCCGTACGGCAAGGTCTTTGGTGGTTTCTTGAAAATCAATTTTCATTTTTCCTCTAAGAATTATTTTTTTAAGTATATAAGGAGTCGCTTGAATGTCAAGGAACCCTAACAAATCCTGGGAAGCAATTCACCGCTCATAACGCTTAATAGCCGGGTACCGCCAATTTGAGTACGCAAAAAGACTCCTTGTTTTGGATTGTCATGAACTCGCCCGATAATGGCTGCGTGTTTTCCATATTTCGATTTGCGCATACTCGTTAAAACCGATTGGGCATCCTTTTCGGGTAAAATCACGATAATTTTCCCTTCGTTTGCCACATAGAGCGGGTCAAACCCTAATAACTCACATGCTGAAGAAACATCAGAGTTGATTGGGAGGGAAGACTCATCAATCGTAATCCCAACGCCGCTTTGATGCGAAATTTCGTTTAGTGTGGTTGCAACACCGCCCCTTGTAGGGTCACGTAACACATGAATTGAAGAAGAAGTATTTAAGATATCCGCGATTAAATGATTTAATGGGGCTACATCTGATTGGATATTTGCTGTTAAACCAAGCTCACCACGCGCTGTGAGAACCGCAAGCCCATGATCACCAAGCGTGCCAGAAACGATTACAGTATCACCGGGTTGAGCGTTGGAGCCTGAGATGTTCATATTCGCGTTTACAGATGCAACGCCGCTGGTGGAGATAAAGAGCCCATCGGCTTTGCCTTTTTCGACTACTTTAGTATCGCCGGCAATAATCGGCACACCAGCTTCATGAGCAGTTTCTGCCATAGATGCAACGATTTTTTCAAGGTCGGTGATCTTAAATCCTTCCTCTATGATGAAACTGGCTGTCAGGCAGAGAGGGGTTCCGCCTGAAACGGCAATGTCATTGATCGTGCCGGCAACCGCAAGCTGGCCGATATTTCCACCGGGGAAGAAAAGCGGACTGACGATATGTGCATCTGTACTCACCACCAGTCTGCCGGTATGTTTTCCGGGGATCTCGGCAAAATCGTTGCCCGCGAGCAGGGCAGGATTATTGAAGTGAGGCAGAAAAACAGTTTTTATCAGTTCGTTGGTCATCAAGCCACCAGAACCATGTCCCATGACAATCACATCAAAATCGGTTATGGGCAGTGGGCAAACCGGCCCCTGCATGGACAGGATATTGGGTTCAGCCATGGTTTTGTTCCGCATTCAATCTTGAATAGCGATAGTAAGCGGCGCATGTTCCTTCGGAAGAAACCATCGTCGCACCAAGGGGGTGTTGCGGTGTGCAGAGTGAACCAAACGCCGGGCATTCAAATGGTTTCTTAATTCCTTGAAGAATTTGACCAGCGATGCAAATTTCTGATTCGAGAGTATTAATACCTTCCACTTTGAATCTGGTTTCTGCATTATAGAAAGCGAATTCATCCTTCAATCTCAAGCCGCTTGCAGGGATTAAACCTATTCCGCGCCAATTGCGGTCACAGATTTCGAAGACATCAGAGATCATTTTTTGTGCCGGAATGTTTCCAGCTTCGGTAACCACGCGAGTGTACGCATTTTCAACCGAGAATACACCCTTTTCCAGTTGCTGCACGGTCATAAAAATACCTTGCAAAAGGTCAAGAGGTTCAAATCCGGTGATCACAATCGGTATTTGATACTGTTGACTGACTTCGTGGTATTGGTGATAACCCATAATCGTGCAAACATGGCCTGCGCCAAGGAAACCCTGAACACGATTATTGGCGGAACCTAAAATGGCATGCATGGCAGCCGGAACGGTTACCTGAGACACAAGAATTGAGAAATTGGTCAGGCCGAGTTTCTGCGCGTAGAGTACGCTTGCCGCGTTAACCGGTGCGGTCGTTTCGAAACCAATGGCAAAAAAGACAACCTGTTTATCGGGGTTTTCAACCGCAATTTGCACCGCGTCAAGCGGTGAATAGACGGTTTTTACCTGCCCGCCAAGCGACTTGACTTTCAGCAGATTGCTGCTGGAGCCTGGAACGCGCAACATATCACCAAATGAACAAAAAATAACCTCAGGGTTGGCGGCAATCGAAAGGGCTTTGTCGACGAGTTCAAGCGGTGTTACACAAACCGGGCATCCTGGTCCGTGCACGAGTTCGATGGAATCTGGCAGGAGCTGATCAATTCCATGCTGCATGATGGAATGTGTTTGACCGCCGCAAATTTCCATAATCACCCAAGGGTGGCGGGTGATTTCATGAATCTTCGTAAGAAGCGGTTTTACTAAATCGGCGTTGCGAAATTCATCCAGATAGCGCATCAGGTATCCTTTGCCTCTGATAAGTCATCGTCCAGCGCTGCCTCAATTTCTGCTAACTCTTTAAACGCCTCAAGAGTCTCGAAAGCCTCCTGTTCGCTAAGCAAGTTTAAGGCAAAACCGGCATGAACGATAACGTAATTGCCGATGATCGCCTCAGGAACAGCCTGAAGACACACCTCACGAACAACTCCGCCGAAGTCAACTTTTCCCATAACAATGGGGCTGGAATTCGAAATTTCAATTATTTTACCTGGAATGGCAAGGCACATTTTGTCCTCTATTGGTCTTTCATTAATACTGATGTGATCATAATTTGCCCGAATGAAATTCCACCGTCATTGGTTGGCAGGCGTCTATGTCGTAAAACAGTAAAGGATTCGCTCTCCAACAACTTCAGTGTTTTTTGCAACAGGGTAGTATTTTGCCATACACCACCCGATAGTGCAACCCTGGTTAAACCTGATTCTTTACGAAGCTTCGAGCAAACCTCAAGACAGACTCGCGCAAGGCTGTTATGAAAGCGGGCTGAAATGATTGCGCGCGAAACGCCTTTGCGCATATCCAATATAACCTGGGGGATTAAACCTAGCTGATTTATCAAACCGTCTGCAATTGGAATATCGTATAAACCCGCTTCGTTTGGATCGCAATAGCTTTCCAATTCTATGGCTGCTTGCGCTTCGTAAGTGATATGATGGCGGATTCCAATCAGCGAAGACATTGCGTCAAACAAACGACCCATGCTGGTTGTTTGTGGCGTGTTTATGCTATGTGAAAGCTGACTGGAGATGGTATTTCGTTGTTCTTCATTAAATTGATTGATTGGCGGCAGCCAGGGTTCCCATTCAATACCAGCAGCGGTGAGGTATGCCAACGCAATTTTCGAAGGATTGCGTATAGCAGTATCGCCGCCGGGCAAGGCTGTTTCAACCAGATGATACTGGCGGCTGAAAGCTGAGTAGCCGCCAACAAAAACTTCACCTCCCCAAATGTTTCCATCGGTACCATAACCCGTACCATCGAAAATTAAACCAATCACGGGCTCGTCTGAGTCGTAGTCATTATCTCCAAGGCAGGCTGCCAAATGAGCATGGTGATGCTGAATGGAGAACAAAGGCAGGCTAAAAGCGCGACTTCGGTTTATACCATAACGGCTAGATAAATAATCCGGGTGCAAGTCGACGGCAATGGTTTCTGGGGCAATACGATAGAGGTTCTGATAATGCTCGACGGCTTGTTCGTATGATGTAAGAGTTTCATAGTTTTCAAGATCACCAATATGTTGGCTGGTAAACACATATTGATCTCGTGAAAGGGAGAAGGTGTTCTTTAGTTCTGCACCACAGGCGAGAATTTGAGGAGTTTCTTGCGCAATCTTGATTGGAGAAGGGGCATAACCGCGGGCTCGCCGTACAAGATAAGGCTTATTTTCGACAACTTGAACAACGGAATCATCAATACGCATATGAATCGGGCGATTGTGGACGAGAAACGCGTCTGCAATCGGGGCAAGACGCTTTAGTGCGTCTTCGTCTGTGTAGGCAATCGGCTCTTCGCTGATATTTCCGCTGGTCATCACCAGTACTTCAGGATAATTTGGTTCCATCTCGAGGAGCAGCAAATGAAGCGGTGTATAAGGAAGCATAAACCCAAGTAAATTTTGGTTCGGAGCAGTATGGTCCAGCGAATGAACACCATTTTGCTTGTGTAAGAGCACAATTGGATGCTGCGGAGATTCCAACAATAGTTTCTCGCCAGCCGAAATTTCAACATAATTCTGAGCATGATGAGTGTCGAAACACATCAGAGCAAAGGGTTTGTCGCTGCGGTGTTTACGCTCATGAAGGCGCGCGACAGCAGATAAATTGTTAGCATCACAGGCGAGATGATAACCACCCAAACCCTTGATTGCCAGTATCATACCTTTTTTCAACGCCTGCCTGGAAGCTTGTATGGCATCTTCGGAATATGCAGCAAACCCGTCATGGTCTTCGTATTTAACCTGCGGCCCGCATAAGGCGCAAGCAATGGGCTGAGCGTGATATCTGCGGTCGGTGGGAGAAAGATATTCCGATTTGCAGGCAGCACACATTTCAAAATCAGCCATGGTGGTTAGAGGCCGGTCATATGGGATGTCGCGAATAATTGAAAACCGTGGACCGCAATTTGTGCAATTGATAAAAGGGTAGCGGAAGCGTCGGTTGGACGCGTCAAACAGTTCTCTCCTACAATCTGCGCAAATGCTAATATCTGGTGAAATTGGTATAAAGTTAAATGAATCTGCCTGGCTTTCACGAATTTCAAAACCATTAAAATTTTCAGTTGAAAGCTGCGATACTTCCACAGAATCGATTTGAGAAAGAGGCGGTGGTTGTGTATTTAGTTTTTCGAGGAAAAGATCAATATTTGTTTGTGCGCCTGAAAGTACGATTTCGACGCCGCTGGATGAATTGCAAACCCATCCGCTCAGCCCGAGGGATACGGCGTTGTTGTAAACAAACGGTCGAAAACCAACCCCTTGAACGATACCGTTGACATGGATCTTATAAGTACGCTGTATTGAAGCCATGATTATTTCTTGAGTGTTGATAACCTGTCTTCAAGCCATTTAATCCAATCATTAAATCCTTCCCCTGTTTTGCATGAAACCGGGAAGGTGATTAATCCGGGATTAAGCATTTCAACACCCTGGCGGAAGTAATCCATATTAAAGTCGATATAAGGCTTGAGATCGGTTTTGTTGATGATCAGCACTGACAAACCACGATAAATATTTGGGTATTTGTATGGTTTGTCATCTCCTTCGGGGATGCTGGCGACAAGTAAGTTGATATCGGTGCCTAAATCCCATGCAGCTGGGCAGATTAAGTTGCCGACGTTTTCAATGATAACGAGATCAATTTCAGCAAGTGGAAGCTTTGATAACCCATCGCTCACCATCGCAGCATCGAGATGACAGTCTCCACCAGTGTTAATTTGAACTGCGGGCATGCCCATGGCGATGATTTTGTCGGCATCGATCGTCACAGGTGCCGTGTCGCCTTCTATGACGCCAATTTTG
>WPCI01435197.1_pt1 | contig 29152 bp, 29 predicted proteins | sample 5399871 | NCBI WGS metagenome assembly WPCI01 (sample SAMN12869469, study PRJNA574797) | sludge metagenome | isolation source: wastewater treatment of pH7 | place: China:Beijing | collected 2019-05-20 | reverse complement strand
TAGATAGTAGTATGCCGAAACCAGTGAAGTGAGCAGCCCGATAACAGCCAGCCAGATGAACCCACCCTGAATCGCCGTGCGGAAGAGATAGAATTTACCCCAAAAGCCAAGCGTAAGCGGAATACCAGTGAAGGAAAGCATGAAAACCGTCATTGCCGCAGCCAAAGCTGGCGATGACTTGCCCAGCCCGGTCAGGTCATTGATTTCATTTCCGCTGCCATCGTTTTTCTCTACCGCTACTACCACAGCCCACGCCCCCAACGAGGTAAAGGCATATGCCGCCAAGTAGAACAGCGCTGATGCCACCGAGTTTTGCAGAACTTGCGGGTCGCCAAAACCGACAAATGCCATAAGAATGTAACCTGCGTGCGCGATACTGGAATACGCCAGCATGCGCTTTAAATTGGTTTGAGCCAGCGCCGCCACGTTGCCTAAAATCATCGTTGCGGCTGCCAACACCCAAAAGATCGGCAGTAAGTCTTCACTGAGCATGGTAAAGTCAAGCGAGAATACGCGCAGCAAGGCAGCAAACCCGGCAGCCTTGGCTCCCACAGACATGAAAGCGGTCACAGGGGATGGGGCGCCATGATACACATCCGGCGTCCAGGAGTGAAATGGAACGGCAGCCACCTTAAAGCCGAAGCCACCTAACAGAAGTGCTGCCCCAGTTACCAACAGGAAGAGGTTGGCAGTTCCGTTTGTCACCGCATCGACTACACCGATAAGTTTGGTGGTTGCTGTTGCCCCATAGACAAAAGAGATGCCGAAAAGCACAAATGCAGAAGCCATAGTGCCCAACAGGAAGTATTTAAGCGCCGCTTCCTTGGATTCGATACGCTTGTGATCAATACCTGTCAAGACGTACAAGGGAATCGAAAGCAGCTCGAGTGCAAGAAAGACAATAATCAAATCGGCAGCACTTGCCATCAAGAGCATGCCGCTTATGCTGATCATCAATAATACATAGTATTCGCCTTCACGAATGCCAACACGCTTGAGGTACGCATGCCCCAATAAGATGGAGACGATGCCGCTCACCACAAAGAGACAGCTCAAGAAAGTACTAAACCCATCCACGCGGATCATGTCATTGAAAGCGCTGGCGTTATGCCCAAATTGACGCAGAATTAACACCAGAACGGTGGTTAACCCAACTGCCGAAAAAATCGGCGTTAATGCTGGCACGCGTTTTGAAAACCAAACATCCAACAACAGGGTTATTAACGCCCAGGCAATAAGTACTATTACCGGAAGTATGGAGTTGAGGTCTGTTATTATCATTATTTCACCTTCGGTTAATGTACCGTCTGGGCAGCAGTTTGAATGAGTACCAGCAATTGGTCAACCGCTGGAGAAATGAGCATAAAGAAGGGTTTCGGGTACAACCCGATCCAAAATGACAGCAGTAAAATGGGCGCCAGAATAAGAATCTCCCGCAGCGAAAGGTCTTTTAGAGTTTCGTTTTCCGGATTGGTCACCGGTCCGAGAAAGAGCTGTTGAAACAGATGCAGCAAATAAACCGCCGCCAGGATAACCCCCAAGGTTGCGATCACTGCAAACCAGGGAGACGCTAAGAACGGCGAGTTGAATGTGCCCAATAAGATTGTAAACTCACCGACAAAACCATTCAATCCCGGCAGCCCCACAGAAGAGAGCACCGAAATCAACATGAGGGTTCCCATCAGAGGCATCACCTTCCACAATCCGCCAAAATCAGCTAACAGGCGAGAGTGTCGCCTTTCGTAGAGCATCCCCACGATGAGGAACAATGCACCAGTTGAGAGGCCGTGGTTCACCATTTGCAGGATTGCCCCCTGCACACTTTGTGCGGTAAGCGCAAAGATGCCCAACATCACAAAACCCAGGTGGCTGATAGATGAATATGCCACCAAACGCTTGGCATCTTTTTGCCTGAACGCCGTCATTGCGCCATACAAAATACCAACCACTGCCAAACCCGCCAACCAAGGGGCAAGTTTTAGTGTGGCTTCAGGGAAGAGTGCAAGGTTGAAGCGCAGAAACCCGTAGGCGCCCATCTTGAGCAGCACGCCAGCCAGGATGACCGAGCCTGCAGTTGGCGCTTCTGTGTGGGCATCGGGCAGCCAGGAATGCAGCGGCCACATGGGCACTTTGATGGCGAAAGCCAAGCCAAATGCGCCAAAGAGCCATAATTGCGCGCTGATTGGAATTGTCGCGCTGGTGAGCTCGGTGAGGTTAAAGCCGCCATAGCGCAACCCCAGCCATAAAATCCCTGCCAGCATTAGCAAAGAACCAACCATCGTGTAAAGCACAAACTTAAGCGCGGCATACACCCGTCGTTGGCTGCCCCACATGCCGATGAGGAAATACATCGGCACCAGAGTAAACTCCCAAAAGATGTAGAAAAGCACCATGTCGAGAGAGAGAAATACACCCATCAAACCCGTTTCGAGCATCAGGAAGAAAGACATAAACCCTTCAACGCGCTCTTCAACCGCTTTCCAGGTGGAAAGTATGGCAAGTGGAGAGAGAAAGGCGGTTAACAACACCATTAATATGCTGATTCCGTCTACACCCAGATGGAAACTGATAACGTTGCCACCAAGCGAAAACCATGGACGCTTAATCTCTAACTGAATGCCGCCATCTGCTGCGTTGAAGAGGAATAGCAGCCACAATGCGATGCCAAAAGTAACCAGCGAGGTAGCCAGAGCAACCCACCGCGCGGATTCTTTATATCGTTTGCCCAACAGGAGGATGATAAGAACGCCAAGCAGCGGCGAAAATGTGACCAGAAGAAGGGGGTTAATGGATGCTGTCATTGCCCATCCTTTACCTAAAGAAAAGAAATGTCATGATTGCCAGGAGCCCAATGAGCATCCAAAGCGCGTAGGAACGGATGTATCCGTTCTCCAATTTTCGCAAACCCTCTGCCAGCGTGCGTGTGCCGGCCGCCAGCCCTCCACCAACACGGTCGATTACACCCAGGTCAACCGGATCAGCGATGAATTGAGCGAAGGCTTTATAGGGGTTTATGATTACCGCCTGGTAGAGTTCATCGACCCACCATTTATGTTCCATCCCTGTAAAGAGAAATCCAAGCGGTTTCTTCAGCGGGTCATCATCCTTGGTTTTCAGCGGCTTGCGTGCATAAATCAGCCATGCTGCCCCCAACCCGAGTAATGCCAATAACAGCGAAATGCCAGCCACCATCCAGATAAACTGCGCTGCCTCAAGCTCGCCCAAGGTATGACTTAAGAAGTGTTCAAGCGTATGTACACCCGGGAAGTTGAGCGCGCCGCCGATGACCGAAAAAAGCGCCAGAACGATGAGTGGAATGGTAATGATATGCGAGCTTTCACTGGCATGCTCTGCCGGCTTGGTGCGCGGATTTGTGAAAAACACCAGCACCAATTGTCTTCCCATATAAAAAGCAGTGAGAAAAGCCGTGATGACCAGCAGAATAAAGACCCCACTGTGCCCCTGGTACGCTGCGGCCAGAATTTCATCTTTTGAGAAAAAGCCTGCCAGCGGCGCAATGCCCGAAAGTGCCAAACCGCCGATGAGGTAAACCCAAAACGTTATGGGCATCTTCTTACGCAGCCCACCCATGTTGCGCATGTCTTGCGGATCAACCTCAGCGCCGGTGTGGTGTTCACCATGGGCGCCGCGTTCCATGCCCTGAATAACGGAACCCGCTGCGAGGAACAATAACCCCTTGAAGAAGGCGTGTGTTACCAGGTGAAACATGCCGGCAACCATTGCGCCCATACCCACCGCAGCTACCATAAACCCTAATTGGCTGATGGTGGAATACGCCAGCACCTTTTTAATGTCATACTGTCCCAGCGCGATTGTGGCAGCAAAGAGTGCAGTCAGGGTACCAATCCACATCACCACCGACTGCGCTGTCGGGACGATACTGTAAAACGCATTACTGCGCGCAATCAAGTAAACGCCAGCGGTGACCATCGTGGCAGCATGAATCAGCGCTGAAACTGGTGTCGGGCCAGCCATGGCATCTGGCAGCCAGACAAATAATGGGATCTGTGCTGACTTTCCGGTTACACCCAGCAGCATAGCAAGCGTAATCATCAGCATGGCTATGGGGTGTGCAGCAGCCACCGCAGCCGCCTGATTGAAAACCTCGTCAAATTGCAGCGAGCCAAAGTAAGCGAAAATCATGAACAGTGCAATCAGCAGCCCAAAATCACCAATGCGGTTGCTGATAAACGCTTTCTTGGCGGCTTCGGCGTTGCCTGTGCCGTTTTTTCCTTTTTCAAACCAAAAGCCAATGAGCAGGTAAGAGCACAGCCCAACGCCTTCCCAACCCACGAACATCATCAAGAAGTTATCAGCACTAACCAGCACCATCATGGAAGCGATGAACAGGTTCAAATAAATAAAGAAGCGCGTAAACCTGCCAGGATCACCATTATGCCGCACATCATTGTGCATGTAGCCGATGGAATAGATATGAATAAGCGTGCCAACGAATGAAACCGTGAGCATCATCACCACCGAAAGCGTATCTACGCGGAAAGCCCAGTTGACCGAGAACTCGCCGATGGTAATCCACTCCCACAGGCTGACCACTTTTGCAGCAGGCTCCGCTGCCAGAACTATCGCCAGCAAGAGCGCAACCACAAAGGTCAGCCCCGAAGCCAGGCTGCCGATTACGCCGCTAAAAACCTCCCCGAAGCGCCTGCCAAACAACAGATTCACTGCAATGCCGATGAGCGGCAGGAAGACGACCCACGGAACGAGATTGATGATTTGTTCAGAATCCATATAATTTTTCTCCCTTAAGCGGGTCGATCAGCCTTTCAGGCTGTGAAGATCGTCTATGTTGACTGTCTTCTTGAGCCTGAAGATGCTCACAATCAACGCCAGCCCCACCGCAGCTTCAGCAGCAGCCGTGACCATAACGAAGATTACGAATACCTGTCCATCAACGCTTTGGAAGTGATTGGCAAAGGTGATGAAAGCCAGGTTGGCAGCATTAAACATTAATTCAAGCGACATGAGGATGATGATGGCATTCTTACGGATAAGAACACCAACAATTCCGAGGCTGAAAAGGATGACGGACAGAATGAGAGGGAAGACAACCGGAAACATCAGATTTCGCCGCCTTTCTTTTCTTTATGTGTCAGGATCACCGCGCCAACCGCTGCAACCAGCAGAATGACCGAGGTAATTTCAAAAGGTAATGAGTAGTTTTTGTAAAGCGCCAAGCCGAGGTTCTGCGGGTCTACCAGATACGGGGTGGCATTTTGCGCTGCAGCTTGCAAACCATAACGAGTAATCAGTGCGTATGCCGCCTGAATTAACAACGCCAGCCCAAGAATAATCGCCAAAGGACGCTGCCAGCGTAAGGGTTCGGCTTGATCAAGCTGATTGGTTCCCAGCAGCATGATCACGAACAAAATCAGCACCATGATCGCACCCGCATAAACTGCAATCTGTGCGAGAGCAATGAATGGCGCACCGAGAATCAGGTAAATAATCGCAACAGCGAGGAAATTCATCACCAAAAAAAGCGCTGAATACACCGAGTTTTTACTCACCAGCATGGCAACTGCAGCGATGACCGCGATGCTCCCAAGTAAGATGAAAAACAACAGTCCAGGCGTCATCCCTGCCTCCTCAATTCGTCGGGTCTTTCATTTCAGGAACTGACCGGGTAAACTCACCAGGTTCTGTCTTTCTTGGGGTTGGTTCTCCGCCTTCCGGCACATTCACCAACAACATCTCCTTGGTGTAAATTGCACTCAATCGATCTGTGAATGAAAGCTCGTAATGTTTTTCAAGCACAATAGCTTCGGTCGGGCAGGCATCCTCGCAAAAACCGCAATAGATGCAGCGCAGCATATTAATTTCGTAGGTGCTCGCATAGCGCTCACCCGGCGAGTAGCGTTCCTCGTCCGTATTTTCTGCAGCTTCGACAAAAATGGCATCAGAGGGGCAAGCCGCTGCGCACAAGGCGCAGCCTATGCATTTCTCCAAACCGTTGTCATACCTTTTTAATTCATGTCTGCCGCGGTAGCGGTCGCTCACCGGGCGCCGCTGCTCCGGATATTGGATTGTGACCGGTTTTTCAAAAAGTGATTTAAATGTTGTGAAAAAGCCGCGAAGCATCTTTCATCCTCCTTTCAGTACGATCACAAGTGCCGTTACCATCACGTTAAGAAGCGCCAACGGAAACAGGATTTTCCAGCCAAAAGCCATCATGCGATCGTAGCGGAAGCGCGGTGTCGTTGCGCGCACCCAAATAAACCAGAAAAGTAAAACAATTACCTTGATTGCCAGGTAAATCGGGCCGAGCCACGGGTAGGTGCTTACCCCCGGACCCCAGTAGCCGCCCAAAAAGAGCGAGGCGCCGATCATTGAAACCGCAATCATTTTGATGTACTCAGCCATGTAAAAGAGCGCAAACTTCATACCTGAGTATTCTGTGACAAAACCAGCCGTCAGCTCATGCTCCGCTTCAGGCATGTCAAATGGCGAGCGGTTAATTTCGGCATTGGCGCCAATGAGGTAAATTAGCGCGCCTAATGGCTGCAGCACCACGAACCACATTGATTTTTGCGCCACCACAATATCATTGATGCTCATGGAGCCCGCCAGCAGCACCGGCCCGACATAAGCCAGCCCCAACGCCAGCTCATAACTGATCATCGAAGCGGTGGCGCGCAGAGCGCCCATGGTTGAGTACTTGTTGTTTGAAGACCAGCCAGCCAATGCGATGCCGTAAATTGAGATGGCTGTCACTGTAAGCAGGTAAAGAATACCTACATTAACATCCGCTACTTGCAGGGTAATCTCGCGCCCAAAAAGGGTGATCGGCGGACCCAGCGGAACTACACCGGTGATGATCAGCGCGGGGATTACAGTGAGCACCGGCGCCAATATAAACAGGATCTTATCGGCGTGGGCAGGTACTAATTCTTCTTTAAAGATCAACTTAAGCGCATCGGCAATGGGTTGAAGCAGCCCCGCCGGACCTGCGCGGTTCGGCCCGATGCGCACTTGCATCCGCGCTAATAAGCGGCGTTCAAACAAAGTTACATAGGCAAAGCCCAAGGTCAAACCGAGGATTAAAATGAGCGCTTTTAGAAACCATTCGAGAAACAATGCAAATGTCATCGCTACCCTCGCCTATGTTTTTTCTTCTGGTTGCTGCAGCGCAGAAATCCTGGCTGCAACGGGGGTTGAAAGCATTGCCCCCATGCTGCGCGTCACCAACACCACGCCTTGCGGTTGGGTCTCGTTCACTGTGATTACACCTTCAACTTCCCGGTTATCCAACTTAAGAAGAACACTCTCACCATTTTCCACCTGCGCGTGATGCGCATCTGCCGGGTGCAGGCTGAACAAGTTGCGCAAAATGCGGCTAGAGACCATACCCGAGGCGGTTACCGTTGCGCCGCGGTCATACAAGCGCGTCACGGGGACAGCCAACAGAGCATCGCTATCAAGCTTTATGCGTTGTGGTATCTCCACGTCCGAAATGTTCTTTAGCACGCCGGCTTTTTGTGGAAGGATAACCCCAATACCCTCTTTGTTTTCGTAACTGGTGCCACCATAATACATGTAATCGCGGCTCTGCGGCGGGAGCTGCTGGTGCACTTCCTTTAGACTGCGGAATGTAACCCCATTGAAGGTCTCAACTTCTGCCGTCATACACTCAAAAAGGTCGAGCGCGTCAATACCCGCCAGCTCAATACCAGCAGCCTCAGCGATGGCGCGGGTAATCACATGATCCGCTTGTGTGCCTTCAGGAGCAGTGACTGCCGGTGTGTAGTATTGCATGCGTCTTTCACCTGAAACGATGGTGCCCTCGCGCTCCATTATTGCCTGTGCAGGCAGCACCACATCGGCCAGTTTCGCTGTTTCCGTAAGGAATAGATCCTGAACGATGACAAAACCTGCGCGCTGCAGGGCGATTTTAAGTTCGGGGTCCTCACTTGCCGGGTCAGCTCCGGCGATATAAACGCCCATTGCCGCGCTGATAATTTCAGTCAGTTTGTCGCTGGTATCAAACCCTATTTCCCATGCGCCTTGGTCGTTGCCTTTCTGCCAGACTGCAATCAACCCGCTGTTCGGCTTACCTTTGTGTCCACTTTTATCGAGCCAGCCAGCCAGAAGATCTGCCACTCCGGATGAGGCAGTCAGCCCCATACCTTCACTGCCATACATAAACACCAGATTGTCAGCTTCTTTCACTGCCAATTTAAGGTCTTCATCCTCAGTGATAAGTTTTTGTAAAGTGGCAACCTCATTGCCATAGTCATAGCGGATGCGCAGAGTGGCGAATTTATCGAGGCGGGTGGAGCGTGGGTTTGCCACAACAAGCGTGGCGCCGTTTTCAGCCGCCTTTTTTACACGCAGCCACCAAACAGGCGCTTCTTCGTGTAGATCTGATCCAATGACAAATATCAACGATCCCTTACCCAGGCTGCCAAGGTTCGATCCAGGCGTCATCCCCGCTTTTGCCACCCGATCACCGCCGCTTATGGTGGTGTGTAAAATAGCTTTTCCATTAATCGTGTCAGCAAATTTCTTCAGAGTGAACAGGTCTTCATTGCTCAACCTGCCGCTGGCGAGCACTGCCAGGTTCGTCGCTGCCGCCCTAACTTGTTGAGCGGCAAACTCAATTGCTTCTTCCCAGCTGGTTTTCACCAGCTCACCGCCGCGGCGGATGAGAGGCGAAGTTAAGCGCTCGGGGCTTTCGTAATATTGGTAGGTAAACCTGCCTTTATCACACATCCAAATTTCGTTCACTTCTTCATTTTGGCGCGGCAAAACGCGTTTAATCACCACCTTGCCGTCTTTTCGCGCTTCACGCCGGATGTTATACATAATATTGCAGCCTACCGGGCACTGGTTGCATATGGATGCACTGGCTTCCATTTCCCAGGGGCGGGCGCCAAAGCGGAAGTCTGATGTGGTCAGTGCGCCGACCGGGCAAATATCGGTGGTATTGCCCGAAAAAATTGAATCAAACCCAGGGGTTGAATTTGTAATAATTTCAGCATCACGACCGCGAAGGTCAAAAGCAAGCACCGGGTCATCAGCAATTTGATCTTGAAAGCGCACACAACGACCACAAAGAATACAGCGCTCGCGATCAAGGATGATGAGCTCGCCCAGCGAGAATCTCTTTTCACCATGGTGTTTCTCATCAAGCAGGAAGCGGCTATCCGTTGGGCCAAACTTCATGGTGAGGTTCTGCAGCGGACACTCACCGCCCTTATCACACACCGGGCAGTCTAATGGATGCGAGGTGAGGAGAAACTCGAGGATGCCCTTTTGCGCCTCGATGACCTTTTCGGTTGCACCCCATACCACCATCCCCTCAGAAACAGGCGTAGTACAGGATGTTTCAAGTTTGGGGCCGTAGACGATTATTGGGGTGCCGTCTTCGTTGAGCATGGGGCTGCCGGTGGTGTTATCCATGCGCGGTCTGCCCACCTCTACCATACATACCCGGCACATGCCCGCAGGTTTAAGTTTAGGATGGTAACAAAACACTGGAATGACAATTCCAAGTTGCTTTGCCGCATTCACGATCAGCGTTCCTTCAGGTACAGTTACGCTGCGGCCATCAATTTTTAAGGTGATTTGTTTTTCCATCCGCTCATTTCTCCAGACGGGCTGTAAAATCAGCCCGATAGTTGTCGATTGCAGAAATCACAGATACGGTAGAGAACTCTCCCAACGCGCACAGGCATTTGTTCTGCATCTGCCGGGCGATAGAATACAACAAATCAACATCCTTGTCGCGCGCTTTTCTGCCTTCAATGCGGTCAATCACACGCGCCATCCAGAAGGTTCCTTCGCGGCAGGGGGTGCATTTGCCACAGGATTCATGTTTGAAAAAGTGAATGGTGTCGTGAATCAACGCGCTGGCATTGACGGTTTCGTCAAGGATGATGACCGAAGCAGAACCAAGTTGGCAGCCCAGCGCACTCACAGACTCGTAATCCATAGGGGTATCCAGTGCAATCTCAGTAGCAGGTATCAACGCTGAAGATGCTCCGGCCGGCATGATGGCTTTAATCTGCCCATCGTTGAGGATGCCCTCGCCGTGTTGGTAGATGAGTTCACGGAAAGTTGTGCCCAGCGGTAACTCGTAATTACCGGGTTTTTTCACCCGACCTGAAAGGCTAAAAATCTTCGTGCCGGGGCTTTTTTCTGTGCCCTGGCTGCGGAAATGCGCGGCTCCCTGGCCGATGATGATGGGCAAGTTCGCCAGTGTTTCAACGTTGTTAATCACCGTTGGATAGCCAAACAAACCGGCAACAGCCGGGAAAGGCGGGCGTAAGCGCGGTTCACCGCGTTTGCCTTCCAACGACTCGAGTAAGGCGGTCTCTTCACCGCAGATGTACGCTCCTGCACCAAGGTGTGTATATAAACGCAGTGAATAGTCTTTTCCAAATATGTGGTCGCCCAGGTACCCATTGCTGGTAAGTTCAGCGATGCGCTCATCTAAGCGGCGGGCGATTTGGGCAAACTCGCCGCGCAGGTAAATATAGGCTGTACGGGCGCGCACTGCATAAGAAGCTAGCATCAACCCTTCAAGAAACTGATAAGGGTTGAACTCTAAAATTTCACGATCTTTAAATGTTCCCGGTTCAGATTCATCCGCGTTGGCAACAACATAATGTGGCCAGATGGTATTGGGTAAGAATGACCATTTAAGCCCGGTTGGAAAACCCGCGCCGCCACGGCCACGTAAACCCGAGGTTTTGACTTCATTTACCATATCTTCAGGCGTGAGCGTGGTAACCGCTTTCTTCCAGGCTGAAAACCCACCGCTCTCGAGATAGGTGGAGAGGTGGTTCAAGCCTGGAATTTCACGGTGGCGCAGCAAAAAGAGTTCACTCATCGCTGCCTCCTTTTATTCGTTGGGCATAGGGGGGGTCGTTCACCGGAGTTTGCAGCGAGGCCATCATGGAATTTAACCAATCCATCGTGCGCTCTACAGTCTGGTTCTCATGGTAGCTGATTTCGGATCCAATTTGGGATTGAAACATCGGCGCTCGATCACAAGCCGCCAGGCACTTCACTTCTTCGATGATCACCAAGCCATCGGCGCTGGTTTCACCAGGGTTGAGGCCCATTTGTTGGCACAGCTCCTGCAGATATTTCCGTGAATCACGCAATGCGCAGGCAATATCCGTGCACACTTGAATCCTGATCTTTCCGCCAGGTGTGCTGTGAAAAAGGGTATAAAAGCCAACAATTGACGCCACTTCGGTAACATCAATTTCAGCAATCTCAGCGACTTCGCGCATGGCATCCTGCGTGATGTATCCATATTCTTGTTGTGCCAGGTGCAACAAGGGCATTACGCTGGCTCGCTTCTGATCAGGCGGGTACTTCGTCAAGATTGTTTCAATCTCATGAGCGTGTTTTTTAAGCAGTTGGTTCACCTGTCACAGTCTCCCAATACAATATCTATACTGCCAATAATACCGACCATATCTGCCACAAAGCAGCCTTTGGAGATTACGGGCAAAGCATGCAGCAATGGCCCGGATGGCGTGCGGTAATGCACGCGGTAAGGTTTCGGTGTGCCATTGGATTCCAGGAACACACCCATCTCGCCTCGCGGACTTTCGATCGTCACATACACCGAGCCAGGCGGCGGAGTAAAGCCTTCCGTCCACAGTTTGAAGTGATGAATCAATGCCTCCATGCTGACCCCGATTTCTGAACGGGGTGGAGGGACGAACTTGTAATTCGGGTCACGTACCGGCCCGTAGGGCAGTTTATCGAGCACCTGTTCAATGATGCGCAGCGATTGGCGCATCTCCTCGATCCTCACCAGGTAGCGAGCGTAAATATCACCTTCGGTTTGGGTGGGAATATCAAAGTCGTATTGATCATATCCGCTATAGGGATTGGCTTTGCGTACATCATAGGCCATACCGCTGCCGCGCAACGTGGGTCCGGTTACGTCATAAGCCAGGCAGGTTTTGGTATCGATTATGCCGATGCCTTTGGTACGGTCAAGGAACAGCGGGTTGCGCGTCAACAGAGATTCGTATTCAACAATCCGCTTTGGCAGCACTTTAATGAAGTTGCGCACCTGGCTTTCAAATTCCACCGGTACATCGCGCCACAAACCGCCAGGTCGGATAAAAGTGGTCATCATACGTGCGCCTGATACCAGTTCAAAGATGTCGAGCACCATTTCTCGTTCGCGCATGGTGTAGAGGAAGATCGAAAGCGCGGCGAGATCCATACCAGATGTGCCCAACCACAGCAAGTGAGCCTGGATGCGCGAGAGCTCGGTAAGAATTACACGGATGGCATCAGAACGCGGCGGCGATTTCAAGCCGGTCAGTTTCTCCACCGCCAGAGTGTATACCAGAGTGTTGCCGATGGTATACATGTAATCCATACGGTCGACCATCACTTCAGCCTTTTGGTATGTCTTGGCTTCCATGTTTTTTTCTATACCCGTGTGAAGATATCCCACATCAGGAATGCAATTGACGATAATCTCACCATCGAGTTCAAGGATGAGGCGCAGCACACCATGTGTGCTTGGGTGCTGCGGACCCATATTGAGCACCACTGACTGACCGCTGAAAGCGTGTTCGCTCAAATGGGCTTTCAGTTCTTCCAAAGTGAATTCCTGAATCTCACGCATGTTAGAGCTCCCCTTTGGGCTTTTTGATGTCAATCTCGTCAATATTAAATGTGAACTGCACTTCCTCATAGCCCAGCGGATAGTCTTTACGCAGCGGGTGCCCTACCCAATCTGGGGGCATCAACAGGCGGCGCGGGTCTGAATGACCTTCGAAGGTGACGCCGAACAAATCCAGCACCTCGCGTTCGCGCCAGTTCGCGCTGGGGTAAACCGTCTCAAGCGTGCGTATGCTAGGTGTACTGCCGTCTAATGGTGAGCGGACAATGAGATAGCCCTTGTTTGTGGTTGAATAAAAGATATATACCATGTGGAAACGCGGTTTAATCTGCGGATAATAATCCACCGCGGTAACCGCAGAGAGCAGGTCAAAAGCGAACTCATCACGAAGCGTGGTTGCGACTTCTACATTAAATTCTGGTGCGATGAGCAGGGTTACATCTCCCCGAAATTCGCTGACCTCGGCTTTAAACTGCTGCTTGAGTTTTTCGACTGCCGGAAGAAGGATTTCGTTCATTTCACCTCTATTTCCAATCAGAGAGTCTCTCTGTGCGAATCTTTTCGTACAAGGTCATGATGCCGTGAATCAACCCTTCCGGTCGCGGCGGGCAGCCCGCAACATAGACATCCACCGGCACAATCTCATCAACCCCTTGATACACTGCATAATTGTTGTATACGCCGCCGCAAGAGGCACAATCGCCCATGGCAATCACCCATTTAGGGTCAGGCATCTGGTCATAGAGGTTGCGCAGTACCGGACCCATTTTTTGTGAAACTCGTCCTGCAACAATCATCAAATCAGATTGGCGCGGGCTGGCGCGCATTAATTCCATGCCAAAACGGCTCATATCGTAATTGGAAGCCTGCATGGCCATCATTTCAATAGCACAGCACGCCAGACCGAAAGTCATCGGCCAGAGCGAATTGGTTCGCGCCCAGTTAACCATTTTATCCAACGAGGTGGTTACCACGCCAGAGCTGCCGCTTTTCGGTTCTACTCCCATTCCAGCGCTCCTTTTTTCCACAGGTAAATAAATGCGGTCATCAAAATTGCAACAAAGATGAACATCTCGATAATCCCAAAAAGTCCAAGCTGCCTGAAGGCCACCGCCCAGGGCAGGAAGAAAATTACCTCCACATCAAACAGCACGAACAACACCGCCACCAGGTAAAAGCGTACCGGCATTTGGCGCATACCCGCCCCATAGGGGATCATTCCAGATTCGTAAGGCTCGCCCTTTTTCTTGGTCGGTCTGTACGGGCCTAAGAACCTACCGAGCAGCAGCACAATGATGCCCACGATGATAGACAGGATGAGCAGGATGAGGATAGGAATATAATCAATTGGCATGGAGGCTGTCTCCTATCGGAGAAATGTAATAATTTGAGGATGTTATTTCCTCAGGATTATTTTATTTTACACGATAAACACAAGTTAAAACTAAAACCATGAAACCAGAAAGTGATAGATTTGCTTCATGCGGCAATAAGTTGAAAATTGATAACGCCTGTTAGCGTTTGTTCGCCCGAGAAAGTTGCTGCGTTTGTTTAAATTGTTGTATTGTCTCTGGAAAAAAATCCCCCGCCAGGCGGCGGGGGAAGAGCAATTGAGTTGCCCTGGCTACGGTGTGTGACGCGGTCTTATTCACTTGCCTTGGTCTGTCCACTTCCCCCGGTTAAGACAGTACCCGAATCGTAAGACGCATGTTGCGTCGTGCCGTTGAACAGGCGATCTCAGATATTACCTTGTTTTATCGTACTCCTGCTCCACATAACTCCAGTTAACGACTGACCAGAAGGCTTTAATATAATCTGGGCGGCGGTTCTGATAGTTCAGGTAGTATGCATGTTCCCACACATCCAAACCTAAAATTGGTGTGTGCAAGTCCATGTAGGGGCTGTCTTGATTGGCTGTGGAGTAAACTTGCAGTTTCTTTTCTTGATCGACTACCAGCCAGGCCCATCCAGAGCCAAAGCGGGTGGTAGCGGCTGCGGAGAATTTATCCATGAATGAATCTGTTGAGCCAAAAGTATTTTCGATGTCCTTGAGGAGAGCACCGGAGGGGGCTTTCTTCCCACCGGGATTCAACACATCCCAAAAGAGAGAGTGATTGGCATGCCCGCCGCCGTTGTTGCGCACTGCGGTGCGAATGGCATCGGGAACCGTGTTGATTGCTTTGAGAACATCCTCGATTGATTTGGAGTATAAATCGGTTGCTGATTCCAGCGCCTTGTTCAGGTTCGTCACATAGGTAGCATGGTGCTTGTCATGATGGATTTCCATCGTGCGCGCATCGATTGCAGGTTCAAGTGCATCGAAGTCAAATTTGAGTTGCGGTAATTCAAATACTTTATTCATTTTTTCCCTTCCCGGTATTATTTACTAATAAGAGTATATTACTCTTATTTACCACAAAAGTCAAGCCTTTTTTATAAGAATTATGTTAATTATTGGGGGATGTATTTTTGTTCTGTTCTTTTAAAAATTCAATGCAGCTGGCAGCAGGGGGGCAGCAAAAGCACGCTTGTTCATCGGATCCAAACCAATGAAGAACCCACCCTGGTAGTTTGTTTACCGCCCGCTGCATGGCTATTGACAATCTATTACTGGATGAATACCATACCTATAGGAGGTATTATGCAGTATGCGGTAGAGCATATCATTCGAGGTATAACCGGAGCTCAGTTTTTTCTGGCAATCGACTCTACAAGCCAAATCAACCCCGCCGGGCTGGGCAACACCTCAACACGCTCCTTTGGATGACCTGCTATCCTTTTACTGTGTGGCAAAATGCCTTGCATCATTCAATTGCCTATGGAGGAATTTGATGACTGAGTTAACCTTAACCGGTAAGACTAAACCGTATGTCATGGCTCATCGCGGCAACCGCGTGCTGTGTCCCGAAAACACGTTGGCAGCCTTCAATCAGGCTTTTACTGATGGCGCAGATATTCTTGAAACTGACCTGCATCTCAGCGCTGACGGCGTCTTCATGTGCATCCACGACGCTACAGTTGACCGCACCACCAATGGCAAGGGTGTGGTAAGCAGCATGACACTGGCTGAGCTGAAACAATTGAGCGCTTCTTATGGGTTTCAGGGGTTTGCAGAAGAGCGCATCCCAACGCTGGCTGAAACTGCGGCCATTTTGCCTGCTGATGCAGCGCTGGCATTAGAATTGAAAACCGATCACTTCCTTGAGCCTGAGGTTTGCGCTTGTTTCATCCATGAGCTGAAAGAGGCTGGCATCTTCGAGCGCAGTCTGGTGCTTTCTTTCTCTCTGCAGCGCTTGCAGGCTGTCAAGGCTGTAGAACCTTCCATCCCCATCGGTTGGATTACCATGTTCAAACTCAGCCCAAACCCAGAGCCCGAAGTGCTTGGGCCGTTTTGGCCAGGTGTTTTTCTCAACCCCTTCTTTGTCCGGCGTGCGCAGCGCCGTGGTCAGATCGTCTGCCCGCTTGACCCCACCCCCGATAAACGCTTATGGTATTACAAATGGCTGCGTTGCGATGCGGTGGTGAGCGACAACCCCGCTGCAACCCTGGCAGCATTAAAGCGTATATCTTTTAAGTGAAATTCCAAGTCTGAGGTGTAACAATGACCGATAACACGCATAGAAATTCTCTTTTTTGGCCGGTTGTCTTGATCGGCGCTGGTTGTATCCTGCTGCTGCGCAACCTTGGCTTTTTGCCCGATTTTAGCTGGGCAGCCTTGCTGAACCTCTGGCCGGTGGCACTGATTGTGCTCGGTCTTGACCTTTTGTTCGGACGCAAATCTCCGTGGGTCGGTGGGTTGATTGGGCTGCTCACGATTGGGGCGGTGATCGCTTTTCTTTACTTCAGCCCGGCGCTGGGGATCAAGGCACCTGCTGAGGTAAAGACAGAAGTCATCTCAGAACCATTAGGCAACACAACTTCTGTTGAATATTTCATCGATACCGCTGCTCAGCCGGTCAGCGTCCAAGCCCTGCCAAAGTCAACCGATTTATTTAAGGCAACGATCTTAACCCCTGGTCAGGTTTTCCTTTCAGTGGCGGGTGATGCGCATAAAACCGTGCAGTTATCCACCCGTTCCAACCCAAACACCTGGTTGAATTTCATCAACAATCCGCAGAGATTGTATTGGGATATCGCGCTAAACCCGGCTGTTCCAAGCGCTATCAACTTGAACGGAGCCTCTGGCGCGCTCAATTTGGATTTAAGCGGAATTATGCTCACGGACCTGCAGACAACCCTTGGTTCGGGGTCATCGCATTTCATTTTACCGGTCACCGATGCCCCTTACGACGTGAACGTGCAGAGTGGCTCCGGCGCAGTAACACTCAATCTACCTGAAAACACCGAGCTCGCACTCGCAATTAATAGCGGCAGCGGTGCTGTGACTGTTGAAATTCCACATTCTGCTGCTGTCAGAATTGAAGTGCTGTCGTCGGGTTCAGGCGGTGTTCGCATTCCGAATGAGTACCATGTAGTTGGCTTGAACAATGGCGCCGCATCTGGCAGTTGGCAAAGCTCAAACTTCGAAGGTGCAGAAAAAAGCATCATTATCCGCGTTGTCGGGCGGGGTTCGGGCAGTCTGACTTTCAGAGTAAAGTAAAGCAAACAATTCCAACCAACGCCTATAAAAGGTCACAGAATAAACTGTGGCCTTTTTTGTGATAGAATATTATTGATAATCATTTTCAATAAGGAGTGTGGTGAATAATAGATTTGAGCAGTGGATTGAGGCACTGCGTGAGGATGGGTGCCGGATTACAGCGCCGCGCAAAGCAATCATCGCCGTTTTGGCATCCAGCGAACGCGCCCTTGAACCGGCTGAAATTTATGCCTTGTGCCAACCGCACTCTCCCGGTGTAGGGTTGGTTACTGTATACCGTACTATCGAACGGCTCGAAGCGCTGGGTTTGGTGCAGCGGGTGCATCGCGAAGATGGCTGCCATATGCTCATGCCTGCCGCAGAGGGACACGAACACTCTCTTATCTGCGTTAGCTGTGGCCGTGCCACGCTCTTTCACGGAGATGATCTGAACGCCTTATTCACACAAGTAGAATCCAACACCGGTTACCGGGTTAGCGATCACTGGCTGCAGCTCTTCGGTACCTGCCCAACCTGTCTTGTAAAAAGCAGCTCAATAAGTAAGAAGGAAAACGATGATTAAACGAACCCTATTGTCGACGCTGATCACGCTTTTAACCTTGTCAATTACCGCCTGTTCGCAAACAACTGCCACGCCTACAGCAAAACAACTGCAAGTGGTGGCCACCACTTCAATATTGGCAGATGTCGTCAGCCGCGTGGGCGGCGATCTGATCGCTGTAACCACCCTGGTGCCGGCTGACGCGAACGAACACGCTTACCAACCTTCTCCGCGCGATATCGCCACAGTGTCTGAGGCTGACCTGGTGTTTATGGTGGGTCTCGGTCTCGAAGGCTTTATGAGCACCATCATTGAAAACGCTTCCGGTCAGGCGGATGTGGTTACGGTTTCAGATGGAATTCTTACAATTGAGTTTTCAGGTGAAGCGGATGACCATCATGAGGGTGACCCGCATGTGTGGCTTGACCCGGCGAACGTAATCATCTGGGTTGAAAATATCACCGCAGCCTTGATCGACCACGACCCTGCCAACAGTGCCGCCTACACCGCCAACAGCCAGGCATACATCGAAGAGCTCCACGCGCTCGACAGTTGGATAGCAGCCGAAACGGCTCGAATCCCCGCCAATCAACGCCAGATTGTGACCGACCATATGCTCCTGGGGTATTTTGCCAATAAATATAACTTCAATGTGGTTGGTGCGGTGATTCCTTCTTACAGTTCTCAGGCAGAACCCTCCGCCAAGGAACTCGCTGCCCTTGAAGACGCCATCCGTCAGTTTAATGTCAGGGTGATTCTGGTAGGCAACACCATTAACCCCAAACTTGCAGAACGTCTTGCAGAAGACACCCAAACGAAGTTGGTTTTCTTTTACACCGGTTCTCTATCACAATCAGACGGCCCGGCATCAACTTACCTTGATTACATGCGTTTCAACGTTAATGCCATTGTCAGTGCCCTCCTCGAGGAATGAAATCATGAGTCAAATCTATCAGCGCGCCAATATCAACGCAGCTCCGCTGCGTCACCCAGAGCACCGCCCCGGCACACCTATCTTACAGGTTGAGAATCTCAGCTCTGTATACGAAGCCGGAACCGCGCTTGAGAATGTTACCTTTGAGCTGATAACCGGCGAACGTTTGGCGGTTGTCGGACCAAATGGTGCCGGTAAGAGCACTTTGTTTAAAATCATCGCTGGATTACTCAAACCCTCCTCTGGCAGAGTCAGCATTTTTGGCGAGCCGCCCAGTGGTCACATCTGTATTTCATACCTGCCGCAGCACAATCATGTCGACTGGAACTTTCCGGTTACGGTAAGGGATGTGGTGATGATGGGTCGCAGCGGAAAAATCGGTTTGCTGCGCTGGGCCTCTGCCTACGACCGCGAGATTGTAAACCGCGCGCTGCACACCGTAGGGCTCGAAGGGTTCGCTCAGCGTCAAATCAGCCAGCTTTCTGGCGGGCAGCAGCAGCGCATGTTTATCGCCCGCGCCCTCGCGCAAGAAGCCGACCTGATGTTGATGGATGAACCTGTCACCGGGTTGGATACCCCATCACAAGAGGAGCTCTTCAAAGTGCTCGACACCCTAAAAAAGGAAATGGTGACGGTGATGTTTGCGCTGCACGACCTCAAACTTGCTGCCAGAAAATTTGACCGCGTCATTTTATTGAACCGCGTCATGGTCGGCATCGGCAGTGCAGATGAAGTGTTCACAAATGCGCGCCTAAACCAGGCTTATGGCGACAAGATTCAGATATTTTCGAGCAATCAGGATCTGACAGTGATGGATGACTCGTGTTGTGGGGAGCTGGAACCATGATGGACTGGCTATTGGCACCGCTGCAATATGCTTTCATGGTACGTGGTATGCTGGCTGCGATTATCGTAGGGGTGGTGTGCGCAGTGCTGGGTACCTACATCGTGCTGCGCGGCATGGCATTCTTCGGTGACGCACTCGCGCATGCAGTACTTCCCGGTGTGGCAGTGGGTTATCTCATCGGCGGTGGCGCACGCGGACCTGTGTTCTGGTGGGCCATGCTGACAGCACTCCTCAGTGCGTTTGCCATTGGCGCTGTGAGTCGTTCTTCCAAACTTAAAGAAGATACCGCCATAGGCATTATCTTTGCCGGTATGTTTGCATTAGGCGTAGCGCTGATCTCGATGGTGCGCAACTACACTGCCGATCTGACTCACTTTCTTTTCGGCGATGTTCTTGGCGTTACCACTGGAGATTTGGTGCTCACCGTTGTATTCGGACTTCTCATCTTGCTGGTGGTCTTTGCTTTTTATAAAGAATTTCTCGTGATATCTTTTGATCCCGTCCTGGCGCAAACTCTGCGTCTGCCAATTCGTTGGCTCGATTTCTTGCTCATCGCACTGATCGCAATGAGCATTGTCGTTTCACTGCAGACAGTAGGGGTCACCCTAATGGTGGCGATGCTCATCACCCCTGCGGCAGCAGCCTCTCTGCTGACGCGCAAACTCACGCGTATGATGCTTTATTCCGCTCTGATTGCCGTGTTCTCGGGAATCACCGGCTTGTACCTTTCGTATTATCTTAATCTAGCCTCCGGGTCGGCTATCGTGCTGACTTGTACCGCTGTCTTTGCGTTGATCTGGGGTGTCACCAATCTCGTCAACAGGCAGCGCACTAATCTCTTGGCTAAATAGAAATGAAACGCACGGCTTATTTTTTGCACCCAACCGATGGTAGGGTGTTTTTCCCGTTAGTCAGAGCCTGCCGGCGCTCTTCTTACCGCTGGCGGGTATGCGAAAAAATTGAGTTTGCCAGCGGGAAGAACATCCTCCAGTAAGCGTGAGGGTGTATTGCTTAATTGGAACATTATCCTCTTGCGCTTAATAATTCCTAAATCACATTCAACTTTACGAATGTGTGCTATAATATATTCATTATCATGAATATAAAGAAGAAATCCATCCTTGAAGTGTCTGAGCCAATTGCCGACTCTTTATCCGCAATTTCTTCACCCCAAAGAATAGCCATTTTACTCACAATTGGAAATGGCGAAGTCTGTGTTTGTCATTTAGAGGCCGTATTAGGTTGGCGACAAGCGTATATTTCTCAACATTTAATGGCGTTACGACAAGCAGATATATTGGAATCAAACCGAAAAGGGAAGTTTATTTACTATACACTCAAAAATAAGTCTCTCTTGACCGTCATCTTGAATGTTGCAAATTTAATTGAACTCCCCTCCGAAACTATTTCATCTGTCATCAATCAGCAAAGTTACCCTTCCTGCGACTGTCCACAATGTGTGGATGCCATAACTCAAATGTCATCCACAGAGCATTCAGGTAAATTCTAAATGAAAAAAGTTCTATTCTTATGCGCAGGAAATTCCTGCCGTTCCCAAATAGCAGAGGCGATTGTAAATGCCCGTTTGGGCGAAACCTGGCAAGCCTTTAGTGCCGGAATAAAGCCTGCGGGTTATGTCCATCCCAAAGCAATCAGCGTGCTTTCGGAAATCGGCATTCATTATTCAGGCACATCAAAGCGGGTGGACGAATTTCAAGATGTGGATTTCGACCTTGTGATCACAGTCTGTGATTCGGCGGCCGAAGAATGTCCAATCTGGATAGGCAAGGGAAAGCGAATACATCATAGTTTCCCTGATCCAGCGCTTACGGATAACCTTGATGACTTCCGAACCGTACGAGACGATATCGAAAAAGTTATGTTTGTTTTACTAACAACCTCAAAGGAGAATAATGACTCAATCTTCTAATCCCATCCATGAAACTGTTCGTGAACACTATGCACAAAGAATCAAGAACACTGGATCTTGTTGCAGCTCAAATTGTTCTTGCGAAACATCCAACAGCATTTATCCAGTGGATTTATTAACCAATATTCCATCTGAAGTTACCGATACCTGCTATGGTTGTGGCGATCCAATAACACTCGCATCACTAAAGAATGGTCAAACTGTGCTGGATCTCGGTTCGGGAGCAGGGCTTGATTGTATTCTTGCTGCGCAAAAGGTAGGCGAAACAGGTTTTGTCATTGGAGTGGATATGACAACTGAAATGATCGAACGTGCACAAGCCAACGTAAAAAGGGTCAGCTTGAATAACGTTGAGTTTCGTTTTGGTTACTTGGAAAACCTGCCTGTTGAAGATAACACAGTTGATGTAATAATTTCTAATTGTGTGATCAACCTTTCGCCAGATAAATCTAAAGTATTTGCAGAAGCTTTCCGAGTTTTAAAGCCTGGCGGGAAATTGGCAGTCTCTGATATTGTTATCGACGGACAATTACCCGATATGGTCAAGCAAAGCCTGAGCGCATGGGCTGGTTGTGTAGCTGGGGCTATCCAAGCCCAGGACTATATGGACATGATGACAGCAGTTGGATTTACGGATATTTCAGTCAAGCCTGTATTCTTCGACAAGGAGACCGTAGATAATGCTCTCAATGACATGAAGGATGTAGTCGAACTTATGACCATCTCTCGCGAAAATGTATACAAAGCGGTATATAGCGCTAAGATTACTGCCTATAAATCACAGTAGTTTGAAATAAGAAAGACCGATGACTAAACCACCTCGCAAAGTACTTTCATTCGTTGACCGATATTTAACCTTGTGGATTTTTCTTGCCATGGCAATTGGCGTAATGATTGGTTATTTCTTCCCATATCAAGTTAAAAGATTCAACCACCTTGTTTCAGTAGGAACAACCAATATTCCTATTGCTGTTGGGTTAATTCTGATGATGTTCCCACCATTGGCGAAAGTCCATTATGAAGATTTAGGCGAGGTATTCCATAATTGGAAAATTTTAAGTCTTTCGCTTGTGCAAAATTGGGTGATCGGGCCTGTTTTAATGTTTGTCCTTGCTGTTTTATTTTTACATGGTTACCCAGAATACATGACGGGATTAATTCTCATTGGTTTAGCAAGATGTATCGCAATGGTCATTGTATGGAATGAGCTTGCAAATGGTGATAGTGAATATGCGGCTGGTTTAGTCGCTTTCAATAGTATCTTCCAAGTCCTGTTTTACAGCGTATATGCTTACCTGTTCATCACCGTATTACCCACTTGGTTTGGGATGACTGGTAATATCGTTGATATCACCATCACTCAAATCGCAAAGAGCGTTTTTATCTACTTAGGAATTCCGTTTATTTCAGGATTCTTGACTCGATATTTTCTTGTCCGCGCAAAGGGCAAAGACTGGTATCACAAAACTTTTATACCAAAAATCAGCCCTATTACTTTATTTGCCTTGCTCTTTACCATTGTTGTTATGTTTTCTCTTAAGGGTGATGTAATTGTCAAACTGCCGTTTGATGTTGTTCGTATTGCAATTCCGTTGATAATTTATTTCGTGGTAATGTTCTTGGTTTCGTTTTTTATGGGGCGAGCGATTGGCTCTGATTATTCAAAAACCGTAACACTTTCGTTTACAGCCGCAAGTAATAATTTTGAACTGGCTATTGCTGTTGCTGTTGCAGTGTTTGGGATTAATTCTGGTGTGGCATTTGCCGCAGTGATTGGACCACTGATAGAAGTGCCTGTAATGATTGCTCTTGTTAATGTTGCCTTGTATTTTCAGAAAAAAAAGTCCAACAAGATAACTCAGTTTCCATAATAGCAATACACCCCCAATACAGCACGCACAATATGGTAAAGCTTCTACTGTGTTTTCGGGAAATTTTTACGTAGTGAGCGATCATCTTCCAATTATTGTCAATGCTCACTCCGTCGTAGTAACGCAAGCTATTGTAATAGATCAATGTGAAGGTACTCGCAGCTTTTCAATTCGAGATTAGGTGGCAAACACTTCTGAAACCACCGATGGAAACAGGATCGAAATATCTACGGATATGGAGATCTGTAAGGTGTTGCCTCTCTCACTGACCTCAACCCCTTACACAAAGAAATGGACCTCTTTAGCAGATTTTCTGGTTATATTTGAAGTCCTCAAACCTGGGAGTTTCCACAGGCTTTTCAAGGGATGATAATTATTCCAGTAGATTGAAAAAATGCTGCCTGATCTTAGTGTAAGCTGCAACTTCTTAAACAATAGGTGTCATATCCACTTCTGAAATGGCAGCGCCGCATCAAGACGCCAGTCAACCTGTGATACAATTTTCGTCCAAACTAATAGTGAAAGGCAGAAAATGAGCGAATCATCCAAACAATGGTCCACTTCTCCCAGTTTGACCATCGACCCACAGAAACTTTATTCAGCCACATTTAAAACCGACGCCGGTGATATTGTCTGCAGCCTGTATGCAAAAAAGGTGCCGAATACCGTCAACAACTTTGTCTTTTTAGCCCGCGAGGGTTTTTACGACAACACAATTTTCCATCGCGTCATCACAGACTTCATGGCACAGGGCGGCGACCCTACCGGTACTGGCATGGGCGGACCCGGTTACAAGTTCAAAGACGAGTTCGACTCCTCGTTACGCCATAGCGGACCTGGAGTTCTCTCCATGGCGAACGCCGGACCTAACACCAACGGCTCTCAGTTTTTCATCACACACGTGCCCACACCCTGGCTCGATAACAAACATTCCGTTTTTGGGCAGGTTGTTAAGGGTTTGGATGTGTTGCTGGCAATTCCTGCTCGCGACCCTTCTCAGCGTAACAGCCCCGCTGTGAAACTGCTCACTGTGGAAATCAGCGAAGAATAGCGCATGTGTTTTTACCGAAAGAACCCCTCGAGCAGGGGTTCTATTATGAAATTTATGCCACACCTAACAAAAACGTAAAGCATAAATCTAATTTGTGTGATAAACTACATTTATCAAACGCGTGGTTGCCCCCCTCAACCATGCGTTTGGTGCTTAAAAGGACAAGAGAAGCTGATTTGCTGTGGGTTCAATCAAAGCCACAATCCCTTCTGTAAAAATCCGTTTTCCTTGACGTTTTACCTTGCATGAGGTATATTTTACAGGCTCAAAAACGCATGCCCCCGTAGCGCAATTGGATAGAGCGTTTGCTTGCGGAGCAAAAGGTTGAGTATTCGAATTACTCCGGGGGCACCAGTTGAAAAGAGCGGTTTACCCGCTCTTTTTTAATGTGTTTTGAAGCAGAATGGACAATTTTCATGAATAAACCTCAGATATTACTTTCAAATGATGATGGGATTAATTCTCCCGGTCTTTGGGCTGCTGCCAGCGAACTGGCAAAAATCGGTTATGTTACCGTGGCTGCACCGCGAGAACAACATTCCGGCGCTGGGCGCAGCGTACCACCCTGGACGGATGGCGAAATCAAAGAGACGACACTCAGGATTGGCGAGCAGGAGTGGACTTGTTACGCAGTTGGCGGTTCTCCGGCTCAAGCGGTTCAGTACGGCGTCTTTGCTATCCTAAAACACAAACCCGACCTGGTAGTTTCGGGGATTAATTATGGTGAAAACCCCGCGACAGATATCACACTCTCCGGCACTGTAGGAGCTGCTCTTGAAGCCGCCTCTTACGGTATTCCCGCGCTGGCAGTTTCTCTGCAATTGGAAGATGAAGATTATCTCGGTTACTCGCGTAAAACTGATTTTTCAACCGCAGCAGTTTTCACACGGCGCTTCGCCCGGCTGTTGTTATCCAAGAAAATGCCGGATGATGTGAAAGTGTTGAACGTGAATGTGCCGCAAAAGGCAACCCCTGATACCCCATGGCGTATCACCCATTTAGGAAGACACGGCTATTTTGTGCCTTTTCTTAAAGATAATAAAGGAGAAGGCGTACAGCCAAGAATCGATGCTCGAGTATCTCCATCTCCTGATGACCTGAACGACCCTCTGAGTGACATCCGAACCTTTCACGTTGAGGGGCTCGTTTCAGTCACCCCGCTCAGCCTCGATCTCACCTCGCGCGTCGACCTGGCAGATCTGCAGCAATCATTCGGTTCATTGGATTAACTTACAAAAACAACCTCCATCGAGGTTGTTTTAGTTTTATTTACTTCTTCGAAACATTGAAGAGGATATTCACCACATCTCCATCTTTAACCACATATTCTTTGCCTTCAAGCCGCAGCTTGCCATGTGTTTTAGCTTCGTTTAAACCGCCCAGCGAAACCAAATCGTCATAGTGCACCACTTCAGCACGGATAAACCCTTTTTGCAGGTCGGTGTGAATCTCTCCGGCAGCTTCAGGTGCCGTGGCGCCGCGGTGAACCGTCCAGGCGCGGCATTCATCCGGACCAACTGTGAAGAAAGAATGTAAGCCGAGCAGATCGTAAGACAGGCGAATCATGCGGCTCAAGCTGAGTTCCTCAATACCGTACTCCGTCAGGAAAAGCTCAGCTTCTTCGGGCGCGAGCTGCGCGATATCCATTTCTAACTTGCCCTGTAGTCCAATGGTCATGCTGCTTTGATGGGCATACTCAATTACTGGCTGCGCTTGCCCTTCTGCCAGGTTTAACACAATCATCATTGGTTTTCGGCTGAGAAAACCAAAGCCCGACAGCAGTTTATCTTCTTCTTCATTGATTGATACATCACGTAAAGGTATTTCGGCTGACAGCGATTCATGCAGCCGCGCGAAAAGCGTCTGCTCCCGTTCAATTAATCCTTTTTCTCTTCCAGCGCCTTTCTTTTTTTCTTCTTCCAGACGCTCCAGTTTGCGTTCGATGGCGATGAGATCATTGAGCACAAATTCGCTTTCCATATTGAGTATGTCGCGTTGTGGGTTTATGCTTTCGTGAATATGAGGAACGTTTTCATCTGTAAAAACACGTACAACCTGAATGAACCCATCCAATTGGCTCAGCTGGTTGAGTAACACACCGGAAATTCCCCCTTTGCCTGCGCTGCCATCCAGACCGGCGATATCCACATACGTAACCTTGGCGTAGATAGTTTTTTTGGGTTTGAAAATTCCAGATAAGACATCCACGCGCTTGTCAGGCACATCCACCACAGCCGTGTGGATCTCAATTTTTCCACCTGGCCCAGTCGGCTGGGCAGCGCGGGTGAGTGCATTGAACAGTGTGGTCTTTCCTGATTGGGGCAAACCGATAATTCCTAAGCGCATAATTATTTCCCTTGACCCTTGAGAATTTGTCAGATATACTTTTGCTGTAATTGCCGGAGTGGCGGAACAGGCAGACGCGCACGACTCAAAATCGTGTTCCCTCGGGAATGTGGGTTCGATTCCCACCTTCGGCACAAGGATTATAACATTTTTCCCCCGCCCATTGGCGGGTTTTTTCTACCATTAATTGGTGTTTTAGGGTTTGTTTCTCGAAATAATTACCAGGATTTTCGAAAAATCAAACGTTCGCCGCGCTTCTCTGCCAGTTCAAAACCTTGGCGTCTAAAAACCGTCGCCACCCCTGAGAATAGATTCACCGCACTGACTTTCTCCTCCGCCTCGATGGGGTAAGCTTCAATAAGCTGTGCCCCTTTCTGTTTGACATATTCAATTGCCGCTACAAGCAGCCGGTCCATCATCCCTTTTCTGCGATATTTTCGATGGATAAAAAAGCAAGGGATAACCCATGCCGCTTGTTCATCAATTGGCGCGAGAACCTTGGAGGCTGTCAGCCGTTTATATTTTTCGCGCGGCGCCAGCGCCAGCCAGCCAGCGGGTACACCGTCAGCGTAGGCGATAATGCCCGGCTCGGCACCTGCCTGAACAAGAGCGTACATCAGTTGCTTATGCCCTTCTTTGCCGGCCTCTTTGAACTCCTGGTTTGTCATGAGAAACCAGGCGCACCAGCAGCCGGCACAAGCTCCATTTGCGCCAAACAGTTGTTCGAAATCAGCCCAACGCGCGGGCGTAAGGGGGTGGTATTCCCAATTTTCCACTTCGAGTTTTTTTGCCATCATTCCAACTCCCATAGAGATCTTTTGCTGATTTTAATGCTCGTAACTTTCTTTTCACTTTAAGATTGTACATCCAACCGTTTCAGGATGATCATTATTCTTACTGGAATTTTTATCTTTATCGTTGTATACTCAAAGATACCAACTTTTCGAAAAGAGGGCGCCCATGAAAGTTACAGTCACCCAACAACATCTGGCACATGGATTAAGTATTGTCAGCCGTGCAGTGCATCCCCGCAGCACCCTGCAAGTGCTTTCAAACGTGCTTTTGGCTACCGATGAGGGTCGGCTGCGCCTGTCTGCCACTAATTTGGAACTTGGAATCACCTGCTGGATCCCAGCGCAAATCGCAGAAGAAGGTTCGGTCACCATCCCGGCGCGAACACTGGTCGATTTGGTCAGCACTTTTCCGCCTGATGCAGTCGTGATGACCCTCAATGAACACACTCAGACGCTCAACTTGGTGTGCAACAGCTCGGTACACGATATCAAAGGGATTGATGCCCAGGATTTTCCACCCATGCCGGTGACTGACCCTGACGAAGGCATTGAATTAAATTTGGCGGATTTCAAGGAAATGATTTTACAGGTGGTTTTTGCGGCCTCCTCCGAAGATGCCCGTCCGGCTCTGCAAGGCGTGAAAATGGACGTAGTTGACAATCAAATTACCCTCGCCGCTACAGATGGATTCCGTATTTCAGTGCGCAAGGAGGCGCTTTCCAGCCCGGTGGACCAGGATATTGCCATCATCATCCCCGCCCGTGCGATGACCGAACTGGCGCGGATCTTCAGCGAGGTGGATAAATCGGTGCGTATGATCGTCCCCAAAGGGCGCGGTCAGGTGATTTTCCGCCTTAATGACGCCGAACTGGCTTCACAACTCATTGACAGCAATTACCCTGATTACAAAGCAATCATTCCTAAAAGCGCTAAAACAAAAACCATCGTGTCGACCCCGGCGCTTCTGAAAGCGTGCAAACAGGCTGAAGTCATTGCACGGGAAGGCACCAATATCGTGCGCCTCAACATTCAACCGGAAGACGGCGGTCCTGGAAAGATAGAAATCAGCGCCCTTGCCGAGGAAATGGGACAAAGCGAAATCCCGGTCGAAGCCAATGTTGAGGGCAGCGGTTTGCTCATCGCGTTTAACGTTCGCTTTTTACTGGATGTGCTGGAAGTGATTCATTCACCAAATGTGGCGCTTGAAACCAACGCCAACAACTCGCCGGGGGTCATCCGCCCGATGGGAGAACAAGATTTTGTGCACGTGATCATGCCGATGCACATCGGCTAAGCTTAGAAGCCCTAATCAAACCCTCTTCTTCACCATAAGAAGAGGGTTTTTAATTGTTTCGAGAAATTATTATTTACCTGGCTGTTTTGTCCGTTTTCGGCTATTAGCGGTTGAAATCCATCCGATGCGCCTCTGTTTTAGGCACTTCCCGGCAAACATCTGCTAGTAAACAGGTTCGGAAGGACATGCGCAATAAAACAGCCGGCTTCGTAAGAAACCGGCTGCCTCTTTATCAGTTACAGGAATGGTTATTCTGACTGCTTAGCCGTATCACCATCAGCTGCAGGTTCATCAACTACAG
>WPCI01220997.1_pt1 | contig 29184 bp, 38 predicted proteins | sample 5399871 | NCBI WGS metagenome assembly WPCI01 (sample SAMN12869469, study PRJNA574797) | sludge metagenome | isolation source: wastewater treatment of pH7 | place: China:Beijing | collected 2019-05-20 | reverse complement strand
TGCGCCAGCCAGCACCTGCGCCTCCAGCCCGTTGGCCGCCAGTGTACGGCGACTGCTCTCGAGCGCAAAGGCGTCAACATCCAGCAGGCTGACCATGCAGTGCGGATAGCGCCGCTTGAGTGCCGCGCCGAGCACGCCGGCACCACAACCAAAGTCCAGCAGGTGCCCCGCCGGCAGGTCGTCAAGGTGCTCCAGCAGCAGGGCCGTGCCCCTGTCCAGCCGTCCATGGCTGAATACGCCCGGCAGGCTGCACAGCTGCAGCGGCTCTGCCCCGGGCAACGCCACGCTGAACTGTTGCTGCCACTGTTCCGGAGCCGGTGGCAAACCTGCCGGCGGGCCCAGTTCGCACAGCCAGAGCTGGCAGTGACGGGCACTGTCCAGCTTCCAGGTTTTGCCGAATTGCGCCAGCTGTTTTGCCGCCCGCTCGATACCAGCTTTCTTTTCACCGACCAGAAACAGCCGTTGCAGGCCCGGCAAGCCGGCCAGCGTGTGCAACAGGTACTCGGTCAGCTCGCGGGACTTGGGCAGGAACAGAACGGCATCGGCCACGGCCAGCTGCGGGAGCTGGTGACCATAATGTGCCGTACCGGCACGCTGCAGCACCCGGTATTCGTCGGCCAGCCAGCTCCAGGCCGATGCCTGTGGCCATTCGGCCAGCAGATGATCGGCGGGAGCACCTGCCAGCAAGAGTTTTTCAGGGGTAAAGTGGTCTGCCTGCCGCAGCAGCACCTGGCTTCTTGGGTCCATGGCAACCTGTTGTGAAGGGCCAACCGGCACGGGCCGGTCAGACGTTGCGATAGTAATTGTCCAGCAGTTCGGCCAGCCCGGTACGCCAGGAGCGCGGTTTGATGCCGAATACATGGGTTATTTTTTTGCAGTCGAGCACGCCATGCTGCGGCTCGATGCCGGCATCCTCGAAATGGGCATGCGGGCGCGGCACCACTTCCAGCCTGATGTCGGAGTCCCAGCTTTTCGCTTCCTGCAGAATGGCTTCGGCCACCGCCAGCGCGGTTGCCGCCTCCTGGCCACCGTACTGGTAGGTTCCCCACAGTGGCGCATCGCAATCGAGCTGACTGAGAATCGCCACCAGCACCCGCGCGGCATCATCGACCGGGGTCGGGTTGCCGCGCCGGTCATCGGCCATCTCCATGCTTTCGTGGGCCTGCGCCCGCTGCAGCACGCGCCCCAGCATGCCGTCCGGGCTGTCATCCAGCAGCCAGCCAAAACGCAAGATGATGTGGCGCGAACAAATCGAGCGCACACTCTCTTCCATTGCCAGCAAGGCCTGGCCACGCGGGCTCAGCGGATTGCAGTCATTTTTTTCGCTATAGGCGGTAGCGCGGCAGCCATCGAACACCCGGTAGCTGGAAGGCTGGATCAGGATGCTCTGGTAATGCTTGCACAGCTGGGCCAGGCGTTCGACGGTTTCCGCCTGATGGGCAAACTTTGCCGGCTCGACACGCCCGGCCTGAAACCAGTCGTAATAATAGGCCAGGTTGATCACCACATCCGGGCGCACCTGGTCGATCAGCTCGGTCAGGGCAGCCGGAGTCCAGCCGCCTTCGGCTGGCCGGGGCACAAAAAAACTGATATCGCGCTCGGCACCCTGACGGATCAGGGCCTGCCCCAGCGCATTGCCTGCGCCCAGTAAAACGATCTTCAAGTGCATGCTGAGCTTTGCCTTTCAGTCTGTTGGCTGGCTTCCGGCAGCGCCCGGCAGCCGGTGGTATTGTGGATGCTGTCCCGCACGGAAAAACGTCAGGCCGTTCTGCCTGTGCGCCCGGACAGAACGGACAGAACGGCCGGCAGATCCTAAAATGGAATATCGTCGTCAAAATTGTCGTACGATTGCGCCGGAGCCGGCTCGGGCGGAATTTGCGCCGCCGGGGCCGCTCGCTGGTAGTCGGGCTGTTGTACCGGCTGCGCTTGCTGCTGTGGAGCAGGCTGTTGTGGCCGTTGCTGGCCACCCTGCGGCTGCTGGTCATAACCACCGCCGTCACCACGGCCGTCGAGCATCTGCATCTGGCCACCGATATCCACCACGATTTCCGTGGTGTAGCGCTTGATTCCGTCCTTTTCCCATTCGCGGGTCTGCAGGCGGCCTTCGATATATACCTTGGACCCCTTGCGCAGGTACTGGCCGGCAATCTCGGCGATTTTGCCGAAGAAAACCACCCGGTGCCATTCGGTGCGTTCCTGTAGCTGTCCGGTATTGCGGTCCTTCCAGCTGTCACTGGTTGCCAGCGTGATGTTGCACACGGCATTGCCGTTGGGCATGTAACGGGTTTCCGGATCGCCGCCGAGGTTGCCGATCAGGATGACTTTGTTCACTCCACGCGCCATTGCTATCTCCTTGTCTCACGTGTCAGCTAGTGGCAGGCTGGTGACTGTCGAGCAGTGCCTGCAGCTGTTCACGTTCGTTTACTTTATTGTCAAATCTTACATAAACCGCAGCGTCCTCTGCCACATAAAGCGCATCCATTACGCCAGGCTGGCTGCGCAGCCGGGCCAGCAGCTCGTCGCCGGGACCGGTAGCGGCACCCACCGTCAGGCGTGTGCTTGTGACATATGGCGGCTCCTGCATGGTAGCAGCAAACACCCACCAAAGTGCGGCCAGCGCCGCACAACCGGCAAAAACCGCACCATTGCCACCCAAAGTATAGAGACCACCGCCCAGGAAGCCGCCCACTGCCGCCCCCATGAACTGGCTGGTTGAGTAGATGCCCATCGCCGTACCCTTGGCTCCGGCAGGTGCCAGCTTGCTGACCAGTGACGGCAGGGTGGCTTCCAGCAGGTTGAAAGCGGCGAAAAACAGCACTGCACCCAATACCAGCAGCAACAGGCTGTTGCCCAGCCACCAGAAATACAACTGGCTCAGCCCGACCAGCGCGATGGCACCGAGGAACACGTTTTTCAGCTGTCGCTGCTTTTCGCTGTAGATGATGAAGGGCACCATCAACACAAAACCGGTCACCATCGCGATCACATAGACCCACCAGTGCTCGTCACGCGGCAACCCGCCCTGCTCCACCAGCACCAGCGGCAACACGGTGAAGCTGGCCATCAGCAGCGCATGCAGGACAAAGATGCCCACATCCAGACGCAACAGCTGGGGATCGGCAAATACCCGCCCCAGCGCCGCACGGTTGATGCCAGAATCAAGATGCCGCAGCTGTTGCCGGGGCTTGGGTACCCAGACCGCCATCAGCAGGATGCCGAACAGGGCCATCGCCGAGGTGAACCAGAACAGCCCGGCCAGTCCCGTCCAGCGGGTGATCACCGGACCGGCAATCATGGCGACAACAAACGACAGCCCGATGCTCATGCCGATTCCGGCCATGACCTTGGTGCGGTGCTGTTCACGGGTCAGGTCCGACAGCAATGCCATGACTGCGGCAGAAATTGCGCCAGCGCCCTGGATGATGCGCCCGACGATCAGCATCTCGATCGAACCGGCCATAGCGGCTACCGCACTGCCCAGCGCGAACACCAGCAAACCGGCATAGATCACCGGCATGCGCCCGATCCGGTCGGACAGCATGCCGAAGGGAATCTGCAGCAGCGCCTGGGTCAGCCCGTAGGCACCGATGGCAATGCCGATCAGCAGCGGCGTCGGCAAGCCGCTGCTGCTGGCCAGCTCCGGCCCGTAGGTTGCCAAGACCGGCAGTACCATGAACATGCCCAGCATGCGGAAAGCGAATACCAGCGACAGGCCGCTCATGGCTCGGCGTTCAACTGTATTCATCGAATCAACACGGGAATCCATGCAGTCATCTCTAAAATCTTGAGGGTGCAAGATTTTAGCAGGTTCGCCGGCGGCCTGCTGCATCCAGTGGCCAGCATGAACGCACCCCGGTGCACGAGCCGGCAAGCCCGCTTTGGCCGGCCGGGCGGCACGCTTCCGGCAAGCAGGCCAGGGACATCCGCCCCGACAGGAAACAGCCAAAGACTGTATACTTGTGCGTTTCCAGTTTCTCCGGATCAAGCAGTGGATACCATCGAAATTCGCGGCGCACGTACGCACAACCTGAAAAACATCGACCTGAGCCTGCCGCGCGACAAGCTGATCGTGATCACCGGCCTGTCCGGCTCGGGCAAGTCGTCGCTGGCGTTCGATACGCTGTATGCCGAGGGCCAGCGCCGTTATGTGGAATCGCTGTCGGCCTACGCCCGCCAGTTCCTGTCGATGATGGAAAAGCCCGATGTCGATACCATTGAGGGGCTGTCACCGGCGATTTCCATCGAGCAGAAATCCACCTCGCACAACCCGCGCTCCACCGTGGGCACCATTACCGAAATCTATGACTACCTGCGCCTGCTCTACGCGCGGGTTGGCATTCCCCACTGCCCGACCCACAATGCGCCGCTGGAAGCCCAGACCGTCAGCCAGATGGTTGACGGCGTACTGGCCCTGCCAACCGAACACCGCTACATGCTGCTGGCCCCGGTGATCCGCGAGCGCAAGGGCGAACACCTGGTGCTGCTGGAGGAGCTGCGCGCCAAGGGTTTCATCCGCCTGCGCATCAACGGCAAGGTCCATGACATGGACGACCTGCCGGCGCTGGACAAGAACAAGCGCAACAACATTGATGTGGTGGTCGACCGTTTCAAGGTACGTGACGACATGGCTCAGCGGCTGGCCGAGTCCTTCGAGACCGCGCTGCAGCTGGCCGACGGCATTGCCTGCGTGGCCAGCATGGACGAAGATTTCGAGCTGGAACAGGTGTTTTCCGCCCGCTTTGCCTGTCCGCATTGCGGCCACTCCGTTGGCGAGCTGGAACCCAAGCTGTTTTCCTTCAACAACCCGTCGGGCGCCTGCCCCGGCTGTGACGGCCTGGGCGTGAAACAGTTCTTCGATGCCCGCCGGCTGGTCAACAACGAGCTGACACTGGCCGAAGGCGCCATCCGTGGCTGGGACCGGCGCAGCGCCTATTATTTCCAGATGCTGCAGTCGCTGGCCCGCCATTACGATTTTGATATCGACACGCCCTTTGGCCAGCTGGACAAGCGCACACAGCAGCTGATCCTGCAGGGCAGCGGGCTGGAAGACATCGAGTTCAACTACCTCAACGACCGTGGCGATATCGTCAAGCGCAAGCATCCGTTCGAGGGTATCGTGCCCAACCTTGAACGCCGTTACCGCGAAACCGAGTCAACCAGCGTACGCGACGAACTGGCCAAATACCTGAGCACCCAGGCCTGCCCCGACTGCAACGGCTCGCGCCTGTGCAGTTCGGCGCGGCATGTCTGGGTAGCCGAGCGGACACTGCCCGAAGTGGTCCGCCTGCCGGTCGGCGATGCGCACCAGTATTTCAGCCAGCTCAGCCTGCCCGGGCGACGTGGCGAGATCGCCGGCAAGATCCTCAAGGAAATCGGCGAGCGCCTGCAGTTTCTGGTCAATGTCGGGCTGGACTATCTGACACTGGAGCGCAGTGCCGACACCCTGTCGGGCGGCGAGGCCCAGCGCATCCGTCTGGCCAGCCAGATCGGTGCCGGTCTGGTCGGGGTGATGTACATCCTTGACGAGCCTTCCATCGGCCTGCACCAGCGCGACAACGAGCGCCTGCTGGCCACGCTGGTGCACCTGCGTGATCTGGGCAATACGGTGATCGTGGTCGAGCATGACGAGGATGCCATCCGCCTGGCCGACTATGTGGTGGACATCGGCCCCGGCGCCGGCGTACATGGTGGCCGGATTGTCGCACAGGGCACACCACAGCAGGTGATGGCCAACCCCGACTCCCTGACCGGGCAATACCTGTCCGGCAGCAAACAGATTACGTACCCGCAACAGCGCACCCCGCTCAACCCGGAAAAGATGTTGCGCCTGCTGGGGGCCAGCGGCAACAACCTGCAAAACGTCAACCTGGTGGTTCCGCTGGGCCTGTTCACCTGCATTACCGGCGTATCCGGCTCGGGCAAATCGACCCTGATCAACGGCACCCTATATCCGCTGGCGGCCACCGCCCTGAACGGCGCCACCACGCTGGAGGTCGCACCTTACGAGGAAATCGACGGACTGCAGCACCTGGACAAGGTGGTGGATATCGACCAGAGCCCGATCGGGCGCACACCACGCTCCAACCCGGCCACCTATACCGGCATTTTCACCCCGATCCGCGAGCTGTTTTCCGGCGTGCCCGAGGCCCGTGCCCGTGGCTATACGCCGGGGCGCTTCTCGTTCAACGTCAAGGGCGGGCGCTGCGAAGCCTGCCAGGGCGATGGCGTGATCAAGGTGGAAATGCACTTCCTGCCGGACATCTACGTACCCTGCGACATCTGCAAGGGCAAGCGCTATAACCGCGAGACACTGGACATCCGCTACAAGGGCAAAAGCATCGACGAGGTGCTGGGCATGACCATCGAAGAAGCTCGTGGCTTCTTTGACGCCATTCCCGCACTGGCGCGTCGTCTGCAAACCCTGATCGATGTCGGCCTGTCCTATATCCGCCTCGGCCAGAGCGCCACCACCCTGTCCGGTGGCGAGGCGCAGCGGGTCAAGCTGGCGCGCGAGCTGTCCAAGCGTGATACCGGCCAGACGCTGTACATTCTCGACGAGCCGACCACCGGCCTGCACTTTGCCGACATCCAGCTGTTGCTGGATGTGCTGCACCAGCTGCGTGACCGCGGCAACAGCATCGTGGTGATCGAGCATAACCTGGACGTGATCAAGACCGCCGACTGGATCGTCGATCTGGGGCCGGAAGGCGGCTCGCGTGGCGGCCAGATCATTGCCACCGGTACGCCGGAGCAGATCGCTGCCACAGAAAGCTCGCATACCGGACGCTTCCTGCAACCCCTGCTCGGCCAGGCATAGCCGGCACAGCGGCATCCATGCGGGGTGCCGCCCACGTTCCGGAAGGAGTCACGACATGCCGCACGGCCGGTTTACATGGATGCAGGCACTGTCCCCGCAAACCCGGGGGCTGGTTGCCATCAATCTTGCCGCAGTGATCTTCGGTACTGCCGCCCTGTACGGCAAGCTGGATGTTTCCCCGGTGTGGATCACTGCCTTGCGCGGGGCGCTGGGCGCGCTGGCCCTGGCAGTGGTTGGCGGCCTCTCCGCCCGCTTGCTGCACATGACGCCGCGCAGTCTCGGCCGGCTGGTGGCCAGCGGCTTTCTGCTGGCCAGCCACTGGCTGACCTTTTTCATGTCCGTACAGCTGTCCGGCGTGGCCATCGCCACCCTGACCTTTGCCACCTTTCCGCTGTTTACCGTGCTCGTTGAAGCAGCCGCGCTACGGCGGTTGCCCCGCCTGGCGGAAGTGCTGGCCGGCGTGGCCATCATTGCCGCCGTTGCCCTGCTGGTCGAGCCCGGACAGGGCGGGAACAATACCGCCGGCACCCTGGTCGGCCTGCTGTCGGCCGCCGTGTATGCCCTGTTCTGGCGCATAGCGCAGCGGCTGGATGGCTCACTGTCCGCCGCCAATGTTTCATTTTGCCAAAATGTTGTGGTGTTCATCCTGCTGGCACCCTGGCTGTTTGTCGCCACACCGGCACCGGCCGGCTTGTTCGACTGGCTGGCACTGTCGGGGCTGGGCGTGATCAACACCGCCATCATGCTGCTGCTTTACCTGTATGCCCTGAGGCATGTGTCGGCCAGCACCTGCAGCGGTTTCATCGCACTGGAACCAGTCTACGCCATTGCCTTCGCTGCCTGGCTGTTCAACGAGCCGGTAACGCCCTGGATCATCCTCAGCTGCCTGCTGATTCTGGGCGCGTCGATGATCCTGCTACGGATCGAGCGGCAAGCGCAGGCGTCATCCTGATGCCCGCTATCAGCATGTACAGTAACTGCCACCCATAAAAAAACCGGCCCGCGAGGGCCGGTCTGTCATTGCCGGGTGACTGGACGAATCAGGCTTCCAGGCCCATCGCCTTGGCAACACCTGCACCATAGGCAGGGTCGGCCTTGCTGCAGTGCTCGATATGCTTGCGCTTGATGTACTCGGGCACCATGGCCATGTTGCGAGCGGTATTATCAAACAGCACCTGCTGTTGCTCCGGACTCATCAGGCGGAACAGGTTGCCCGGCTGAGTGAAATAATCCGGCTCGGTCTCCCAATAGTCGAAGCGGTCGGCCAGACCTTCGATCTGCAGTGGCGGCTCGGCGAAGTCGGGCTGCTCCTGCCACTCGCCCCTGGTGTTGGGCTCGTAGTGGGCGCGACTGCCTTCGTTGCCGTCCACACGCATGGCACCATCACGGTGGAAGTTGTGGAACGGGCAGCGTGGCGTATTCACCGGGATCTGGTAGTGGTTGACGCCCAGGCGGTAACGCTGCGCATCGCCATAGGAAAACAGGCGGCCTTGCAGCATGCGGTCAGGCGAGAAGCCGATTCCTGGCACGATATGCGCCGGGTTGAAGGCTGCCTGCTCGACATCGGCAAAGTAGTTGTCAGGGTTGCGGTTGAGCTCGAAGTAACCCACCTCGATCAGCGGGTAATCCGCTTTCGGCCAGACCTTGGTCAGGTCGAACGGATGGTAAGGAACCTTGGCTGCATCGGCCTCAGGCATGACCTGGACATACATGGTCCAGCGCGGGAAGTCCTTGCGCTCGATTGCCTCATACAGGTCACGCTGCGAGCTTTCACGGTCCTGGCCTACCAGCTCGGCCGCTTCCTGGTCGGTCAGGTTCTTGATGCCCTGCTGGGTCAGCAAGTGGAACTTGACCCAGTAACGCTCGTTGTCGGCATTGATGAAGCTGAAGGTGTGCGAACCGAAGCCGTGCATGTGGCGGTAGCTGGCCGGAATGCCACGGTCACTCATGACGATGGTGACCTGGTGCAGGGCTTCGGGCAGGCCGGTCCAGAAGTCCCAGTTGTTGACCGGGCAGCGCATGTTGGTACGCGGGTCACGCTTGACCGCGTGGTTCAGGTCAGGGAACTTGAGCGGGTCACGGAAGAAGAACACCGGAGTATTATTGCCGACCAGGTCCCAGTTGCCCTGCTCGGTATAGAAGCGCATGGCAAAGCCGCGGATGTCACGCTCGGCATCAGCTGCACCACGCTCGCCGGCAACGGTCGAGAAGCGCACGAACATCTCGGTTTTCTTGCCGATCTCGGAAAACAGGGCCGCCTTGGTGTACTGGGTGATGTCATGGGTCACCACGAATTCGCCGAATGCACCGGAACCCTTGGCGTGCATGCGGCGCTCAGGAATCACCTCACGATCAAAATGCGCGAGCTTTTCGAGAAACCAGACATCCTGCAACAGCATCGGGCCACGTGCGCCAGCGGTCAGGCTGTCCTGGTTATTGGCGACCGGCGCGCCGGAAACTGAGGTGAGTTTGCTTTTGATATCCATGATTGAATCCTCTCAACGGGTGGTGAGGTCTACAATACACAAACTCACGAATAGTCAAAAGACATTAAAAGCTATCTTTTTGATACACATCAACTATCGTATAGCCAATAAAAAACCGGGCAGAGCCCGGTTTTTTATTGGCATGCCGAATTACTCGGCAGCTTCTTCAGCAGCTGCTGGCTGAGCACGGTCTACCAGCTGGACATAGGCCATCGGCGCATTGTCACCAGCACGGAAGCCACACTTCAGGATACGGACGTAACCGCCCGGACGCTGAGCGTAATGCTTGCCAAGATCGTTGAACAGCTTGCCTACAGCTTCCTTGGAGCGCGTGCGCGAGAAAGCCAGACGACGGTTTGCCACTGAATCGACTTTGGCCAGAGTGATCAGGGGCTCTGCTACGCGGCGCAGTTCTTTGGCCTTGGGCAGAGTGGTCTTGATCAGTTCGTGCTCGAACAGCGATACCGCCATGTTTTGGAACATGGCTTTGCGGTGTGCGCTGGTGCGGTTCAGTTTACGGCCACTTTTACGATGACGCATGGTTCAATTCCTTACCAAACTCTTGTTGTTCGGTGATGATGGACGATCAGGCAGTGGCCTTGTCATCCTTTTTCAAACTTGCCGGCGGCCAGTTATCAAGCCGCATGCCCAGGGACAGACCGCGCTGCGCCAGAACATCCTTGATCTCGGTCAGGGATTTCTTGCCCAGGTTTGGCGTCTTGAGCAGCTCCACCTCGGTACGCTGGATCAGGTCGCCAATGTAGTAGATGCTTTCCGCTTTCAGGCAGTTGGCCGAGCGGACGGTCAGTTCCAGGTCATCGACAGGGCGCAGCAGGATCGGATCAACCTCATCCTCCACCTTGTCTTCAACCGGTTCTGCTTCGGCCTGAAGCTCAACAAAGGCTGCCAGCTGATGCTGCAGAATTGTTGCACAGCGACGAATCGCCTCTTCAGGGTCGAGGGTGCCGTTGGTTTCAAGCTCAATGATCAGCTTGTCCAGGTCGGTACGCTGCTCGACACGAGCATTTTCTACCACATAGGAAACCCGGCGCACCGGGCTGAACAGGGCGTCCAGCTGCAATCCGCCAACACTGCGGGTTTCATCCTCGTCAGTGAAGCGGGAGTCTGCTGCTTCGTAGCCACGACCGCGCGCAATGCGCAGTTTCATGTCCAGGGAGCCCTTGTCAGCCAGATTGGCAATAACGTGGTCGCCATTAACGATTTCCACATCATGATCCAGCTGGATATCGGCTGCAGTTACAACGCCCGGGCCTTTCTTGCTCAGGCTCAGGGTGGCCTCGTCACGGCCGTGCATTTTTACAGCCAGACCCTTGAGGTTCAGCAGGATCTCGATGACATCCTCCTGTACACCTTCAATGGCACTGTATTCGTGCAGCACGCCGTCGATTTCAACTTCGACAACCGCACAACCAGGCATGGATGACAACAGAATGCGTCGCAACGCATTGCCCAATGTATGTCCGAAACCACGCTCGAGAGGCTCAAGCGTGATCTTGGCGCGGGTCGGACTGACCGTATCGACCTTGATTTGACGAGGGGTCAGAAACTCATTTACCGAAATCTGCATGGATACACCTATTTTCTAGCCCTTACTTGGAGTAGAGCTCGACGATCAGGCTTTCATTGATGTCTGAAGAGAGGTCACTACGCTCAGGCACGTTCTTGAACACGCCTGATTTCTTCTCTGCATCGACCTCTACCCACTCGACGCGGCCACGCTGGGCACACAGTTCGAGAGCCTGAGCGATACGAAGCTGATTTTTGGATTTTTCGCGCACAGCGATCACATCACCCGGCTGAACCTGGTAAGACGGAATATTCACGGTCTGACCATTGATGGTGATGGCCTTGTGGGATACCAGCTGACGGGATTCGGCGCGGGTCGCACCATAGCCCATACGGTAAACCACGTTGTCCAGACGGCTTTCCAGCAGTTGCAGCAGGTTTTCACCGGTTGCACCCTTGCGGCGGGCCGCTTCCTTGTAATAACTGTGGAACTGGCGCTCCAGCACACCGTAGATGCGGCGTACTTTCTGCTTTTCACGCAACTGGCTGCCGTACTCGGACAGGCGGCCGCGACGCTGACCATGTTGACCAGGAGCAGTTTCAATGTTGCACTTGGATTCAATCGCGCGTGAACCGCTCTTCAGGAAGAGGTCGGTACCTTCACGACGGGACAGTTTGCACTTGGGACCAATATAACGAGCCATTTCTTACTGTCTCCTGATTACACGCGACGCTTCTTCGGCGGACGGCATCCATTATGCGGGATGGGCGTCACGTCGGTGATGCTGGAAATTTTATAACCGCAACCGTTGAGCGCACGAACGGCAGACTCACGGCCCGGGCCGGGACCCTTGACGTTGACTTCAAGGTTCTTCAGACCGTACTCGAGGGCAGCCTGACCGGCGCGCTCGGCTGCAACCTGGGCAGCGAACGGGGTGCTCTTGCGCGAGCCACGGAAACCTGAACCACCGGAAGTAGCCCAGGACAGTGCATTACCCTGGCGATCGGTGATGGTTACGATAGTGTTGTTGAATGACGCATGGATGTGGGCGATGCCATCAACCACCGTCTTCCTGACCTTCTTGCGAGGACGAGCAGCTGCTTTAGCCATAATTTAATTCCTGTCCGTTTCCAGAGGATTACTTGCGAATCGGCTTGCGCGGGCCCTTGCGGGTACGAGCATTGGTTTTGGTGCGCTGGCCATTGACTGGCAGGCTGCGACGATGACGCAGACCACGATAGCAACCCAGATCCATCAGACGCTTGATGTTCATGGTCACTTCGCGGCGCAGGTCGCCTTCGGTGGTCAGCTTGCCAACTTCTGTACGCAGCTTTTCGATCTGGTCGTCAGAAAGGTCCTGGATTTTTGCTGCCGGATTGATGCCGGTAGCGGCACAGATGTTCTGTGCAGTTGGCCGACCGATACCGAAGATATAGGTCAGCGAGATAACAGTATGCTTGTTATCCGGAATGTTGACGCCTGCAATACGGGCCATTCAATTAACTCCAATTGACAGCAACGCACGCCCCGGAAGCCAAGAAATGGGACATGCGTGTTGATGCTGTAGGTTTTGATCAGTCCGCTAGCGCACTAGCTAGCGGACGGGTTACGCGTCACACTCAGCCTTGGCGCTGCTTGTGACGTGGTTCTGCCGAGCAGATCACCCGGATGACGCCTTCGCGACGGATGATTTTGCAGTTGCGGCAAAGTTTTTTTACCGATGCACGAACTTTCATCTTGCACTCCTGAACTCAGGCCATGATCAGCGCAGCATGCCGCCGCTGCCATAGCCCTTGAGGTTCGATTTTTTCATTAGGGATTCGTACTGGTTTGAAACGAGGTGCGATTGTACTTGAGCCATGAAGTCCATTACAACCACAACAACAATCAAAAGAGACGTGCCCCCGAGATAGAATGGCACATTGGCCGCCACCACAAGAAACTGGGGCAACAAACATACCGCCGTCATGTACAGCGCGCCAAATACGGTCAGACGTGTCAGCACACCATCGATATAGCGCGCAGACTGGTCGCCGGGGCGGATGCCAGGAATGAATGCACCGGATTTCTTCAGGTTCTCCGCCACTTCCTTCGGGTTGAACATCAACGCGGTATAGAAGAAGCAGAAGAAAATGATACCCGCACTGAACAGAAGAATGTTCAGGGGCTGTCCCGGAGCAAGCGCCTGGGAAATGTCGCTCAACCAGGTCATGCTTTCCGATTGTCCGAACCACTGTCCCAGCGAAGCCGGGAACAGCAGGATGCTGCTGGCGAAGATCGCCGGAATCACACCGGCCATATTGACCTTCAGCGGCAAGTGGCTCTGCTGGGCAGCAAACACCTTGCGGCCTTGCTGGCGCTTGGCGTAGTTGACCAGAATCCGGCGCTGACCGCGCTCGATGAACACCACAAAGCCGATGATGGCAACAGCCAGCAGGCCGACCACCATCAGGGCAAAGATATTGATGTCACCCTGGCGGGCCGACTCGAAGGACTGACCAATCGCGGCTGGCAGCCCGGCCACGATACCGGCGAAAATCAGCATCGAGATGCCGTTGCCGATACCGCGCTCGGTGATCTGCTCGCCCAGCCACATCATGAACATTGCACCCGCCACGAAAGTGGTGATGGATACAAAGTAGAAGTTGAAGTCGGCACTGAACGCCACGCCCTGGCTGGCCAGCCCCATGGACATGCCAAAGGCCTGTACCAGGGATAACAGCAGGGTGCCGTAACGGGTGTACTGGCTGATCTTGCGACGACCGGCCTCACCTTCTTTCTTCAGCTGTCCAAGTTGCGGGCTGACAGCAGTCATCAGCTGCATGATGATCGACGCGGAAATGTAGGGCATGATACCCAGCGCGAAGATGCTCATGCGCTCCAGCGCACCACCGGAAAACATGTTGAACAGGTCGAGAATGGTTCCCTCATTCTGTCGAAACAGGTTTGCCAGGGCGTCGGGGTTGATACCGGGAACGGGAATATGCGCCCCGATCCGGTACACGATGATTGCCAGGAACAGGAAGCGCAAGCGTGCCCACAATTCAGACAAACCGCCTCCACCCACGGCAGAGAGAGAACCTTGTTTAGCCATTATTCCTCGACCTTGCCGCCTGCAGCGATGATGGCTTCACGAGCACCCTTGGTAGCTGCCACGCCCTGCAGGGTTACTGCACGGGTAACATCACCGGACAGCATCACCTTTACGGACTTGACGTTTTCACCAATGATGTTGGCTTCCTTCAGGGTGACCAGGGTCACCAGGTCGCCTTCAACCTTGGCCAGCTCGGAAGTGCGCACTTCAGCGCGCTCCAGCTGCTTGGCAGAAGTGAAACCGAACTTGGGCAGACGACGGTACAGCGGCTGCTGGCCACCCTCGAAGCCGGGTGCAACCTTGCCGCCGGAGCGTGAAGTCAGGCCCTTGTGGCCACGACCGGCTGTCTTGCCCATGCCGCTACCGATACCACGACCCAGACGGACCTTGGCAGGACGGGAGCCGGGCGCTGAACGCAAATCATTCAGTTGCATGTCTTAACCCTCCACGCGGAGCATATAGTAAGCCTTGTTGATCATGCCGCGATTTTCCGGAGTATCCAGAACCTCAACGGTGTGACCGATGCGGCGCAGGCCAAGGCCACGCACGCAGGCTTTGTGATTGGCCAGACGGCCGTTGGTGCTCTTGACCAGAGTCACCTTGATTTTTGCCTGGGACATGATTACAGAATCTCCTCGACGCTCTTGCCACGCTTGGCAGCAACGGCTTCAGGAGACTGCATGTTCTTCAGGCCCTTGAAGGTTGCCTGCACCACGTTCACCGGGTTGGTGGAGCCGTAGCATTTGGCAAGTACGTTGTGCACACCGGCCACTTCCAGGACGGCGCGCATTGCACCACCGGCGATGACACCGGTACCCTCGGAGGCAGGCTGCATGTAAACGTTGGACGCACCATGAACGGCGCGGATCGGGTACTGCAGAGTAGTACCGTTCAGCTCGACCTGGATCATGTTGCGACGGGCAGCTTCCATGGCTTTCTGGATGGCGGACGGCACTTCGCGGGACTTGCCACGGCCATAGCCGACGCGACCCTTGCCATCGCCGACCACTGTCAGGGCTGTGAAAGTGAAGATGCGGCCACCCTTGACGGTCTTGGCTACACGGTTAACCTGAACCAGCTTCTCGATGTAACCCTCATCGTTGCTGCTTTCTTCGCGTCTGCCGCGCTTTTGTTCGTTATTCGACATAACTTAAAACTCCAGCCCGCCTTCACGAGCAGCATCAGCCAGTGCCTGAACACGGCCATGGTACTTGAAACCAGAACGGTCAAAGGCCACCTGGGAAATGCCGGCGGCCTTGGCGCGCTCGGCAATCAGTGTGCCAACCTTCTTGGCTGCTTCGACATTACCGGTGGTGCCTTCACGCAGGGACTTGTCCAGGGTGGAGGCTGAAGCCAGAACCTGGCTGCCGTCAGCAGAAATGATTTGTGCGTAGATGTGCTGTGATGAGCGGTTTACACACAGACGAACCACTTCGAGCTCGTGCATTTTCAGACGTGCCTTGCGTGCACGACGCAATCTTGAAACTTTTTTGTCGTTCATTTTGCTAGGCCCTACTTCTTCTTGGCTTCTTTACGGCGCACTACTTCTTCTGCGTAGCGCACACCCTTGCCCTTGTAAGGCTCGGGACGACGGTATTCGCGGATTTCAGCAGCAACCTGACCCAGAACCTGCTTGTCGATACCACGCAGGATCAGATCGGTGGCACTAGGTGCCTCGGCTGTCACGTTGGCTGGCAACTGGTACTCGACCGGATGGGAGAAACCCAGTGACAGGTTGACCACATTGCCGCTGACCTGGGCGCGGTAACCCACACCGACCAGCTGCAGCTTGCGCTCGAAGCCCTGGCTTACACCAACAACCATGTTGTTGACCAGAGCACGGGTGGTTCCGGCCATGGCACGGGACTGCTGGTCACCGTTACGTGCGGCAAAACGAATTTCCGCTGCGTCCTGGATTACTTCAACAGAGGGATGCAGCTGCATTTGCAGTGCGCCCTTGGCACCCTTGACGGAGACTGTTTCGCCGTCGATTTTAAACTCTACACCCGCTGGCAGTGTAACGGGGTTATTTGCAATACGAGACATGCTTCCCCCTTAGAATACGCTGCACAGCACTTCGCCGCCGATACCGGCAGCACGGGCTTCACGATCGGTCATCACACCCTTGCTGGTGGAAACGATCGCCACACCCAGACCACCACGAACCTTTGGCAGTGCGCTGGCTGATTTGTACTGACGAAGGCTTGGGCGGCTGACGCGCTGCAATTCTTCAATGACCGGACGACCTTCGAAATATTTCAGTTCGATGGTCAGTTCGGGTTTAACGCCTTCGCTGACTTGATAGTCCGCAACGTAACCTTCGTTCTTCAGAACGCTGGCAACGGCAACCTTCACACGTGAAGAAGGCATGCTTACTGCGGATTTCTCAGCCATTTGGGCATTACGGATACGGGTTAGCATGTCCGCTAACGGGTCCTGCATACTCATGGGCCAATAGCTCCTGGATAAAAAACAAGTCAGCAAGGCTGACAGATACAGCAAGAGAGCACAACAGTCTCTTGCGAGCCGGACATTCTAGAGATTTATCGACAACGAATCAAGCCCCTTTCGGGGCCTGATCGATACGGCAGCGGAGCAGGTTTTACGCCGCCCTTACAGGGTGGGCATGGAAAACTGGCTGCCCTCGCGCAGCGTGGCACTCGGCCAGCGCTGGGTGATGGTCTTGCGGCGGGTGAAAAAACGCACACCGTCGGGACCATACATGAACAGGTCCCCAAACAGCGAACGCTTCCAGCCACCAAAGCTTTGATAGGCGACCGGAACCGGCAGGGGAATGTTGACGCCAACCATACCCACCTGGATGTTGTCGGTAAAGTAGCGCGCCGCTTCACCGTCACGGGTATAAATGCAGGTACCGTTGCCGTACTCGTGATCGTTGATCAGCTGCATGGCTTCCTCCATGGTTTGCACACGGATGACCTGTAATACCGGGCCGAAGATTTCCGCCTGATAGCTGTCCATGTCTCTGGTCACGCCATCAATCAGTGTCGCACCGACAAAGAAACCGTTTTCGTAACCGGCAGGCGCGGCGTCCGAACCATCCACCAGGATTTTTGCACCCTGTCTGGCCGCGGACTGGATATGCCCCACCACCTTCGCCTTGTGCTCGGCGGTAATCAGCGGGCCAAAGTCGTTGGTTTTGTCCGCGTGATTGCCCAGCCTCAGTCCGGCCATGGCCTCCTGCAGCGCGGCAATCATGCGGTCGGCGATCTCGTCGCCCACGGCAACCGCAACCGACAGCGCCATGCAGCGCTCGCCCGAAGAACCGAAAGCCGCACCCAGCAATGAGTTGACCACGTTATCCAGATCGGCATCCGGCATGACGATGGCGTGGTTCTTGGCACCACCCAGCGCCTGGCAGCGCTTGCCGTTGGCAGTGGCGGCGCTGTAGATGTATTCGGCAATTGGTGTCGAACCGACAAAGCTGACCGCCTGAACATCCTTGTGCTCAAGGATTGCATCAACCGCTTCCTTGCCGCCGTTGACCACGTTCAACACGCCATCCGGCAGGCCGGCTTCTTTCAGCAATTTGGCGATGAACAGCGTCGAGCTTGGGTCACGCTCGGACGGCTTGAGCACAAAGGTGTTACCACAGACGATGGCCATGGGGAACATCCACAGTGGAACCATCACCGGGAAGTTGAACGGCGTGATGCCGGCCACCACGCCCAGCGGGTGGAACTCGCTCCAGGAATCGATATCCCGGCCCACGTCGCGGCTGTGCTCACCCTTGAGCAACTCAGGTGCGCCACAGGCATATTCCACGTTTTCGATTCCGCGCTGCAGCTCACCAGCCGCGTCGTGGGAAATCTTGCCGTGCTCCTCGCCGATCAGGCGGCAAATCTCGTCGGCATTTTCCTCAAGCAGCTGCTTGAACTTGAACATGATGCGCGCACGGCGCTGCGGCGGTGTCTTGCGCCACTCGGGAAAAGCGGCCTTGGCTGCGGCAACTGCCTCGTCGATGGTCCTGGCACCGCCCAGTGACACCTGCTTGCTTGCTTCACCAGTTGCCGGATTGTAGACCGGCTGGGTTCTGCTGGTATCAACCTGCATTTCGCCATTGATGAAATGTCCGATTGTCTGCATGATTTTTTCCTCTGCTTTCGCTATTTGAAGTCCGGGGCCCTTGCGCAGGCATCCTGACCGGATGCCCTGCCGCATGATGCCTGTCTGCTCATTGATAAAACCCGGAGCTGGTACTTGATTCCCCGCGCCGGTCCTCTCCAGCGCGTGCCCGGTACCACCTCTGATTCGCTTGATTTATGCCGCGGCCCACATGGAGCGATACAGCTCCAGCATCTCTTCCTTGCTTGGCACCCGCGGGTTGTTGTTTGGCGAGCCGGACGCAAAGGCCTGCTCACACATGGTTTCCACCAGCTGCTCGAACCCGGCCTGCTCGACGCCGAACTCTGCCAGCGTCGGCACACTGAGTTCCTCGTTCAGGGCCTTGAGGAACTGCACCAGCTTCTCGTTGGCTGTGGCCGTGCTGTCCTGATGCCCGGCAACACCCAGTGCGCGGGCGCAGTCGGCATAGCGCTCCGGTGCCGCCGGAATGGAAAACTCGGTCACTGCCGGCAGCAACATGGCATTGGACAGCCCGTGCGGCACATGGAAGAAGGCTCCAATGGGCCGGCTCATGCCATGCACCAGTGCCACCGAGGAGTTGCAGAAGGCAATACCGGCCAGCGTCGAGCCCAGCATCATCGCCTCACGCGCCGGCTCGTCACGGCCATCATGGTAGGCTTTCTGCAGGTTGGGACCGATCAGCCCCAGGGCGGCCAGCGCCTGCTGGTCACTGTAGGCGTTGCGCTTCTGGCTGACATAAGCCTCGATCGCGTGGGTCATGGCATCAATACCGGTATCTGCCGTGGTGCGCGCCGGCACCGTCATGGTCAGGCCGTAGTCGATGATTGCCGCAACCGGCATGAAGCCCATGCCCACACAGAGCAGTTTCTCGTTGCTGGCCTCATCGGTGATAATGGTGAACCTGGTTGCCTCCGAGCCGGTGCCGGCCGTGGTCGGGATGGCGATGATCGGCAGCCCGCTTTCATTGACCTGACGCGGGAACCGGTAGTCGCCGATCTTGCCGCCAAACTTGCCGAGGATGGCAATCGCCTTGGCCGAATCGATCGGGCTACCGCCCCCCAGGGCAATGATGCCGTCATAGTCACCATCGCGGACACGCGCCACACCTGCCTCGATCGAGGTGTCCGTCGGCTCCGGAACGGTGTCGGCAAAGACATCCGCTTCAACGCCGGCTGCGGACAGAATGCTTTGCACCTGCTCTACATAGCCAAGCTGAACCATCATCGCATCGGTCACGATCAGTGGTCTTTCAACCTGCAAGGCTTCCAGCATCACTGGCAGCTGTTTGCAGGCATCACGCCCCACTTCCATCATTCTCGGCAATACAATACTGTTCGACATGTTGCTACCCTCTGTTATCAAAATGATCCAAACATGGTGCCCAGGGCAATGACTACAATCAGTGCTACCAGCGGAACAGCCACGGCCACCACAAAAATGTCTTTATAGGATTCCCGGTGCGTCAGGCTGCAGATGGTCAGCAGCGAGATCACTGCGCCATTATGCGGCAGGGAATCCAGTCCGCCCGAAGCAATCGAAGCTACCCGGTGCATCAGTTCCGGGTTGATACCGAACTGGGTAGCCAGTCCCAGGTAGGTCTCACCCATGGTGTTCAGCGCGATGGACATGCCGCCCGATGCCGAGCCGGTGATCCCGGCCATCACGTTGACAAATACAGCCTCGGAGATCAGCGGGTTGCCCGGAGCAAGCCCCAGCAGGAATTCCTTGACGATGGCAAAACCCGCCAGAATTGCGATCACCGAACCATAGCCAACCTCGGAAGCCGTGTTGAAGATGGGCAACAAGGCACCCAGAGCACCCTGGCTCATGGATTCCTGCAGATTTTTCCAGCGCTTCCAGTTCAGCACGATAATCATCAGACAGGATGCAACCAGTGCAGTGACAATCGCCCAGGTGCCAATCACCCGGCTTGGCGGAATATTACCGAACAGGTCCGTCGCCAGATAACTGGTATCCAGACCTGGCAGCAGCCACTTGGCGCACAGGAAGTTGATGCCGATCACCAGGATAATAGGCAGCAGCGCTACCACGACACCCGGATCGTCGTCATGCTCCACACTGCTGGTGGCGTCGCTATGCTTGCCGTATGTCTCACCGGCCAGGCGCGCCTTGGCGGCCCGACGGTTCATCCACCACATGCCGCCAACCAGCATGACCAGTCCGGCGATGATGCCCAGCCCGGGAGCGGCGAAGGCATCGGTATTGAAGAAAGGCATCGGAATGGCGTTCTGGATTGCCGGAGAACCCGGAAAGGCGGTCATGGTAAAAGTCAGTGCCCCCAGGACGATCGCACCCGGAATCAGCCGCTTGGGTATGTCCAGTTCACGGAACAGCGCCGCAGCAATGGGGAATACGGCAAAACCCACAACGAACAGTGAAACACCGCCGTAAGTCAAAATTCCGCAGGCCAGCACAATCGACAGTACCGCCTGTTGATTACCCAGCTTCGAAATCAGCACAGCCGCAATGGTGCGCGCCGAACCCGAATCATCCATCAGCTTGCCAAACACTGCACCAAGCAGGAACAGCGGAAAAAAGCTTACGACATAGCCGCCCAGTCCCTTCATGAACACCTGGGTATAGACGCCCAGCATCTGGCCGCCCATGCCACTCAAGAGCACTGCCAGCATGGCCAGCACAGGAGCCAGCAAGATCACGCTGAAGCCCCGGTAGGCCAGATACATAAGTAAACCCAGAGAAATCAAAATACCCAGCAGACTCATCATGACCTTTCACCCTGCCCAGCCTTTATTATTGTCTTGAACCCCTAGGTTCGCATATCGATACGTTTTGTATCGTTATAGCTAGACTAGCAAAAGAAAAATCGCGGTCAAGCGCTTTTGCCCTGTCTTCGACCTTTGTATCATCGCGACAAGCTGGTATAAGATTCCGGCCTCATGACTGATCAGGACTGTGCTACATGGATAACAAACGCAAAAAGGGCTCCAGCGTCGAGCGTGTGCTGCAGCTGGTTGAGGCTGTAGCGCAGTCCCCCCTGCCGCTCAGCCCCGGAGACCTGTCCACACTGCTGGACATACCCAAGCCCAGCGTGCATCGCTTGTTGCAGCAGCTGCAGCAAACGGGCTTCCTGCAGCTGGACCTGCAGGGCAAGGTGATTTGCGGGCAACGAACCCACCAGCTGGCACTGAGCCTGTGGCAAACCAGTCATTACCGGATGGAGCGTGAGGCCGTACTGCAACGTCTGGCGGCAGAAATCGGCGAAACCGTAGGCATTGCCATGCTGCAAGATCTGGATGTGGTCTATATCGACAGGGTCATGTCGAACTGGCCACTGCAGATTTACCTGCCGGAAGGTTCCAGGGTGCCTGTCTGGTCCAGTGCCAGTGGCAAGCTGCTTCTGTCACAGCTGCCTGTCGAGCAGTGCCAGCGCATCGTCGACAATCTGCCCATCCATGCCCTGACCACCAACACCCTTATCGACAAAGAGCAATTTTTGCAGGCCATCGACCAAATCAGGGAAACGCAGCTGGGTACCGACAACGAAGAGTTCATTCCCGGCATGGTTGCCTGCGCCGTACCCATTCCCAATGGCGATCAACCAGCCTTCGCCACCGTGTTTACTCATGGCCCCACACTCAGAAATTCGCTGCAGCAGATCATTCAGCACGAGCCGCTGCTGCGTAAAGCCGCAGACGAACTGGCCGAGATATTTGCTCGCCAGGGAACCTGGCAGGAATCCGATTGAATGACTGTGACAGTCTAAAAACCAGGGACAGGGACGAAGTGGCAGAAGCCGGCCATGGCCGAACAACGCAGAAGGGTCGAACACAGGGACGCTGACACACCCGACGGGTGCCAGACCGGACCAGTCAAGCAGATTGATAGCTGTCGCCTTTGCAGGGTTCGGTTGGCAAGGCACATTGCATGCCTGCACATCGACAGCGATATCTTCATACTCGCCAGCGGCGACTTCATTTCGAGAAAGGATGGCCTGATTTCCATGGCCCAGAAACGAATCAAGCCCCTTTCGGGGCTTGATTCAGACTACGCGCAAATTACCAGCTGGATTTGACCAGACCGGGGATGTCGCCGCGCATGGCTGCTTCACGCAGCTTGTTGCGGCCCAGTCCAAACTTGCGGTAGACACCGTGCGGACGGCCAGTTACGCGGCAACGGTTGCGCAGACGGGCTGCACTGGCGTTGCGCGGCTGCTTCTGCAGGGCGATTTGTGCCTCCCAGCGCTCTTCAGGGCTGGAATTCGGGTTGGCAATAACCGCTTTCAGGGCAGCACGCTTTTCAGCGAACTTGGCGACCGTTTGCTGACGCTTCAGCTCACGGTTGATCATGCTTTTCTTGGCCATTTCCTGTTCCTCAAGTACGGAAGGGGAATTTGAAGGCGTTCAGCAACGCACGGCCTTCTTCATCGTTACGGGCGGTGGTGGTCAGGGTGATATCCAGACCGCGCAGCGCATCAATCTTGTCGTAATCGATTTCCGGGAAGATGATCTGCTCCTTGACACCCATGCTGTAGTTGCCGCGGCCATCAAAGGAACGCGGATTCAGGCCACGGAAGTCACGCACGCGCGGCAGGGAGATGGAGAGCAGACGGTCCAGGAATTCGTACATGCGATCGTTGCGCAATGTAACCTTGACCCCGATCGGCCAGCCATCACGGATCTTGAAACCTGCGATGGACTTGCGGGAGTAAGTGATCACTCCCTTCTGGCCGGTGATTTTTTCCAGGTCGGACAGCGCGTTTTCGATAATTTTCTTATCGGTAACGGCTTCGCCCAGACCCATGTTCAGTGTAATTTTGGTTACACGTGGAACTTCCATGACGTTGGCCAGCTTCAGTTCTTCCTTCAGCTTGGGCGCCAGTTCGTTCCGGTAAATTTCTTTCAATCGTGCCATGGTGATCTACCTAGTCCTCAAGCTTCGACAGCTTTTTGTGTCGACTTGAATACACGAATTTTCTTGCCGTCTTCAATCTTGAAGCCAACACGGTCAGCCTTGCTGGTTTCCGGATTGAAAATGGCCACGTTGGAAGCCTGGATGGGGGCTTCTTTCTCGACGATACCGCCCTGTTGTCCGAGCATCGGATTAGGCTTGGCGTGTTTCTTGACGATGTTGACACCGGTCACGAGAACACGGCCGTCGGCAAGTACTTTCTGTACTTTGCCGCGCTTGCCCTTATCCTTGCCGGCGATGACGATGATCTCGTCGTTACGACGAATCTTTTGCATGACGGCTACTCCTTACAACACTTCTGGGGCCAGTGAAACGATTTTCATGAACTTCTCGGTACGCAGTTCACGCGTTACTGGACCAAAGATACGGGTACCCATGGGCTCCTGCTTGGCATTCAGGATGACAGCGGCATTGCCGTCAAAACGAATGATGGAGCCATCAGGACGACGCACACCGGAACGGGTACGCACTACCACGGCAGTCAGCACCTGGCCTTTCTTTACCCGGCCACGTGGAATGGCCTCTTTGACAGTCACCTTGATGATGTCACCGATACGGGCATAGCGACGGTGGGAGCCACCCAGGACCTTGATGCACATTACACGACGGGCGCCACTGTTGTCCGCCACATCCAGCATTGATTGAGTCTGAATCATTTTATTTCTCCGACCCGGCCCTTAAACAACTTCTACGCGTTCGACGATTTCTACCAGCGCCCAGGACTTGGTCTTGGACTGGGGACGGGTCTCGCGAATGGTGACCTTGTCGCCGATCTTGCACTGGTTTTGTTCGTCATGAGCGTGCAGCTTTGTTGAACGCTTCAGGTACTTGCCGTAGATCGGGTGCTTGACGCGACGCTCGATCAGTACGGTAATGGTTTTGTCCATCTTGTCGCTGACTACTCGGCCGGTCAGCGTACGGATTGTGTTCTGAGCTTCAGCCATGATTACTCACCTGCCTTCTGGTTGAGCACAGTTTTTACACGAGCGATGTCGCGTCTGACCTGAGTCATCAGGTGAGACTGGTTCAACTGTCCGGTTGCCTTCTGCATGCGCAGATTGAACTGTTCACGCAGCAGACCAAGCAATTGCTCGTTCAGCTGCTCTACTGTTTTTTCACGAAGTTCGTTAGCTTTCATCACATCACCGTCCGCTTAACAAAAGTTGTTGCGACAGGCAATTTAGCTGCAGCCAGTGCGAAGGCTTCACGCGCCAACTCTTCTGACACACCTTCAATTTCATAAATGACCTTGCCTGGCTGAATCAGGGCTACCCAGTACTCTACGGAACCCTTACCTTTACCCATCCGCACTTCAAGAGGCTTCTTGGTGATTGGCTTGTCCGGGAATACACGGATCCAGATTTTACCACCACGCTTCACGTGACGGGTCAGGGCACGACGGCCTGCTTCAATTTGACGAGCGGTGAGACGACCACGGCCAGTTGCCTTCAGGGCAAATTCGCCGAAGCTCACCTTGCTGCCGCGCAGAGCCAGACCACGGTTGTGGCCGGTCATCATCTTGCGGAACTTCGTACGCTTGGGTTGTAGCATTGTGCGTACTCCTTAACGTGCTGCTTTTTTACGAGCCGGGGCTTCAGGTTTGGTTTCTTCGTGACGGCCACCAATGACCTCACCTTTGAAAATCCATACCTTGACGCCGATCACACCGTAGGTGGTGTGGGCTTCGTAAGTTGCGTAATCGATATCAGCGCGCAGGGTGTGCAGGGGCACACGGCCTTCGCGATACCATTCTGTACGTGCGATTTCAGCACCGCCAAGTCGTCCGCTCACCTGGATCTTGATGCCCTTGGCACCAATACGCATGGCGTTCTGTACAGCGCGCTTCATGGCGCGACGGAACTGAACGCGGCGCTCCAGTTGCTGTGCAACGTTCTGAGCGACGAGCATACCGTCGAGTTCCGGCTTGCGGATCTCTTCAATATTGATGTGCACGGGCACACCCATTTTCTTGGTCAGGTCCTGACGCAGCTTCTCGACATCCTCACCCTTCTTGCCAATCACGATACCGGGACGGGCGGTGTGGATGGTGATGCGTGCGGTCTGGGCCGGGCGAGCAATCTCGACACGGCTTACGGACGCGTTTTTTAGTTTGTCCAGCAGATACGCACGAACTTCCAGGTCGGCATTCAGGTAGTCAGCATAATCTTTGCTGTCTGCATACCAAACCGATGCGTGATCCTTGACGATACCCAGGCGAATGCCAATGGGATGTACTTTCTGACCCATCTGATCAACTCCGTTACTTGTCTGCGACCTTGACAGTGATGTGGCAAGACCGCTTGATGATGCGATCCGCACGGCCCTTGGCACGTGGCTTGATACGCTTCATCGAACGCCCTTCGTTAACGAAGACTGTAGAAACACGCAGGTCATCTACGTCCGCGCCTTCGTTATGCTCGGCATTGGCAATGGCTGACTCCAGCACCTTCTTGATGATTTCAGCAGCTTTCTTGCTACTGAAAGTCAGCAGGTTCAGTGCTTCGTCAACTTTCTTACCACGAATTTGGTCGGCAACCAGGCGGGCTTTCTGGGCAGAAATGCGAGCGCCCGACAATTTTGCGGCAACTTCCATCTTCATACCCCTTAACGCTTGCCTTTCTTGTCTGCGATGTGACCTTTGTAGGTACGAGTCGCAGCAAATTCACCCAGTTTGTGACCGACCATGTCTTCGCTGACCAGCACGGGAACGTGCTGGCGTCCGTTATGGACAGCGATGGTCAGGCCTACCATTTGCGGCAGAATCATTGAACGGCGTGACCAGGTCTTAACCGGCTTGCGATCGTTCTTTTCAACTGCAGTCTCAACCTTCTTGAGCAGGTGAAGGTCAATAAAAGGACCTTTCTTAAGAGAACGTGACATGTTTTATCCTTTGATTACTTGCGACGGCGAACAATCATGTTGTTCGTACGCTTGTTGCTACGGGTTTTACCACCCTTGGTTGGACGACCCCATGGAGTAACAGGGTGACGACCACCTTTGGAACGGCCTTCACCACCACCATGCGGGTGATCCACCGGGTTCATGGCAGCACCACGAACGGAAGGACGCACACCGGCCCAGCGGGAAGCACCGGCCTTGCCCAGCGAGCGCAGGAAGTGCTCGTGGTTGGACACTTCGCCCAGGGTTGCGCGGCAGTCGACCTGCACCTTGCGCATTTCACCGGAACGCAGGCGAATGGTGGCGTAGCTGCCATCGCGTGCGACCAGCTGTGCGGAAGTACCGGCGGAACGAACCAGCTGGGCACCTTTACCTGGCTTCATCTCGATGCCGTGGATCACGGAACCGACCGGAATGTTGCGCAGCGGCAGGGTGTTGCCGGTCTTGATCGGTGCGTGGGTACCGCTCATCAGCTGCTCACCGGCACTGATGCCTTTCGGAGCGATGATGTAGCGACGCTCGCCATCGGCATATTTCAGCAGGGCGATGTTGGCACTACGGTTCGGGTCGTATTCCAGACGCTCGACGATGGCAGGAATGCCATCCTTGTTGCGACGGAAATCGATGATGCGGTAATGCTGCTTGTGACCACCGCCGATGTGACGGGTGGTGATGCGGCCGTTGTTGTTACGACCACCGGACTTCGACTTCTTCTCCAGCAGCGGCGCGTGAGGAGCACCCTTGTGCAGCTCCTTGTTGACCACACGAACGACAAAGCGGCGTCCGGGGGAAGTCGGCTTGCTCTTGACAATTGCCATCTTGCACCTCTACTTAGTTAGCACTGCTTTCGAAGTCGATATCCTGACCAGGCTCAAGGGTAATGTAGGCTTTTTTCCAGTCATTACGCTTGCCCATGCCGCGCATGGTACGCTTGGTCTTGCCGTTTACCTTGACGGTATTGACATCAGACACTTTAACTTCAAACAGCTGTTCAACTGCTTTCTTGACTTCCAGCTTGGTGGCGTCGGTAGCCACTTTGAATACAAACTGGTTCTTGCCGTCGGCCAGCACAGTAGCCTTTTCGGAGATGTGCGGGCCCAGCAGCACCTTGAATACGCGTTCCTGGTTCATCCCAACAACTCCTCAAACTTCTTGACCGCAGAAACAGTCATCAGCACCTTTTCGTAGGCAATCAGGCTGACCGGATCGGTACCCTGAACATCGCGCACATCCACATGCGGGATGTTGCGGGCGGCCAGATACAGGTTCTCTTCAACTGCATCGGACACGATCAGTACATCGTTCAGGTTCAAGTTACCCAGCTTGCCCAGCAGCTCCTTGGTTTTCGGAGCGGAAACGGACAGCTCCTCAACCACCACCAGGCGATCCTGGCGTACCAGTTCGGCAAGGATGGAGCGCATTGCGGCGCGGTACATTTTCTTGTTAAGCTTCTGGCTGTGGTCCTGTGGACGGGCGGCAAAAGCCACGCCACCGCTACGCCAGATCGGGCTGCGAGTGGTACCGGCACGTGCACGGCCTGTACCCTTCTGACGCCATGGCTTGCGACCACCACCGGAAACTTCGGCACGGGTCTTCTGCTTCTTGCTGCCCTGACGACCGCCGGCCATGTAGGCCACAACAGCCTGGTGAACCAGAGTCTCGTTGAACTCGCCACCAAAGGTACGCTCGCAGACATCAATTGCCTGGGCGCCATTTACATTGATTTGCATTTCGGCACTCCCCTATTAACCGCGAGCTTTAACGGCTGGACGCACGACAACATCGCTGCCAGTAGCGCCGGGAACGGCACCCTTGATCAGCAACAGGTTACGCTCGGCGTCAACACGTACAACTTCGAGGGATTGCACTGTCATGCGCACATCACCCATGTGTCCGGACATTTTCTTGCCCTTGAACACACGACCAGGGGTCTGGCACTGGCCGATGGAGCCAGGCACGCGGTGAGAGAGGGAGTTACCGTGGGTCGCATCCTGACCACGGAAGTTCCAGCGCTTGATGGTACCGGCAAAGCCTTTACCCTTGGTCTGGCCGGTTACATCAACCAGCTGACCGGCAGTGAACAGCTCGGCAGTGATCTGCTCACCGGCCTGGTACTCACCGTCTTCAACGCGGAACTCGAGAACTGTGCGACCGGCTTCCACGCCAGCCTTGGAGAAGTGACCGGCCTGGGCCTTGGTCACGCGGGAAGCACGACGCTCGCCAACAGTCACCTGGACTGCGCGATAGCCATCGGTTTCCTCGGTTTTCATCTGGGTGACACGATTCGGCTCGACTTCAATTACAGTCACCGGAATCGAAACACCATCTTCGGTGAAAATGCGGGTCATACCGCACTTGCGACCGACTATTCCAACTGTCATATTTCTGACCTCAAGAGTGTACGGGGCTTTCACCCGCTATGGCCGCCCATTGCAGAGCGTTACACGACTAAAACGGATGTCTTAGCCGAGGCTGATCTGTACTTCCACACCGGCAGCAAGATCAAGTTTCATCAGCGCGTCAACGGTCTTGTCAGTAGGCTGAACAATGTCCAGAACACGCTTGTGGGTGCGAATTTCGTACTGGTCACGCGCATCTTTGTTGACGTGCGGAGAAATCAGTACGGTAAAACGCTCTTTTCGAGTCGGCAGAGGGATCGGACCACGAACCTGAGCCCCAGTACGCTTCGCCGTTTCGACGATTTCCTGGGTTGATTGATCAATCAGGCGGTGATCAAAAGCCTTCAACCGGATACGGATTTGTTGGTTTTGCATTTTGACCTCAGACTTTGGGTTAGCCTTGCACGGGCGCAAACTCCCGATAATAAGGAGGCGCAATTCTAATCGTGCGTAACAGCTATGTCAACCAATAAAGAAAGCCCCCATAAAGGGGGCTTTCTCGTCATTACCAATCAGGCAATGATTTTTGCAACTACGCCGGCACCGACGGTACGGCCACCTTCGCGAATTGCGAAACGCAGGCCTTCTTCCATCGCGATCGGGGCAATCAGGGTGATGTCCAGCTTGACGTTGTCGCCAGGCATGACCATCTCGACGCCTTCTGGCAGTTCACAGCTTCCGGTCACGTCAGTGGTACGGAAGTAGAACTGTGGACGGTAGCCTTTGAAGAACGGGGTGTGACGACCACCTTCTTCTTTGGACAGTACATACACTTCGCCTTCAAAGCGGGTGTGCGGCTTGATGGTACCTGGCTTGGCCAGAACCTGGCCACGCTCTACGTCTTCACGCTTGGTACCACGCAGCAGAACACCAACGTTCTCACCGGCACGGCCTTCGTCCAGCAG
>WPCI01343951.1_pt1 | contig 29291 bp, 27 predicted proteins | sample 5399871 | NCBI WGS metagenome assembly WPCI01 (sample SAMN12869469, study PRJNA574797) | sludge metagenome | isolation source: wastewater treatment of pH7 | place: China:Beijing | collected 2019-05-20 | reverse complement strand
GGGTGTGTCTCCTAAATCTGTGCTCGGGCGAGGATGCCCGGGAAATTCGTGGTTGCAAGGCGGAAGAGGAGGCTTTGCTGGTGGCAAAGCCGACGATGACAACGTAGCAAACGCGGATTTCACGGTCACCACAGCGAGCAGAGATTTAGGAGACACGCCCTAGGGCCGACGCAAGGAATTCTCGATGACAAAGCACACCCTCATAGTCGTCCGACATGCCAAGGCACAGGACTACGCTTCGGGCACCGATGAAAGGCGTGCGCTGACCAATGCAGGAAAGGTTCAGGCTCACAAACTCGGGGTGGCGTTGAGACCTTTTCTTACCAGCCTTGACGATGCATTCGTCTCCCCCGCCGTCCGCGCGCAAAAGACATGGGAGGGTCTAGCACTGGGTGCAGGAATAGACCTCGAATCAGTCAACGTCAGCACCGAGCCCGTGATCTATTCAATGTCCGCGACTACCATCTGGGACACCGTTCGAATCCAGTCGACGGGTATGTCCTCAATTGTTGTGGGCCACGAACCAACCATTTCCGAGTTAGCACGCAAGCTCGTGAAGAAGGATGACGACAGCCCCATCGAATGGGGTATGCCCACGGGTTCCGCCGTCATTCTCTCGTGTGATCGGGGGTGGAGTGACTGGACGAACCACTGCGCCAACCTCGAAGGCTTCGAGCATGTTCCGCACCGATAGGCACATGGGAGAACAGTCGTGGCACTAGCACCCGGAGCAAGCGAGTTCGTCTGTTCGGCGCGAGAATGCACTGAGCCAGCGAAATGGCGCATCGACTGGTCAAACCCCAAGATCCACTACGGACGCGGGAAGACCTGGCTTGCCTGCGACACACACCTGGAAGAACTCAAGGGGTACTTCACGTACAGGAACTTTCCGTACGAGATTACTGTTTTTGAGAGGCCGAGATAGGCAGGTCCAGGTCGGTAAACCCGGGCCGATATTCGTCAGCCCGGAGAGAACCCGTGACTAGCGGATTGTCACCAGTTCCAGGTATTCCTCGTCCCACAGGTCCTCGTCACCTTCTGGGAGAAGTAGAACGCGATCTGGGCCGAGCGCTTCAACCGCACCCGGGTCGTGACTTACAAGGATCACGGCTCCCGCAAAACTCGCCAGCGCGTTCAAAATTTCTTCGCGTGAAGCAGGGTCGAGGTTGTTGGTCGGTTCGTCAAGCAGTAGGACGTTGGCCGCGGAGATGACCAGTGTTGCAAGAGCCAACCTGGTCTTCTCACCACCGGAGAGGACTCCTACTGGCTTGGAAATGTCGTCAGCACCGAAGAGGAACTGGCCGAGGACACTTCTCAGTTCTGTCTCTTCCAGATTGGGAGCAGCGGAGGCCAGGGTTTCACGAACCGTTGCCGATGGATCGAGCGTGTCGTGTTCCTGGGCGTAGTAGCCAAGCTTGAGTCCGTGTCCGGCAACAACCTCGCCCATATCGGCCGTTTCGACGCCCGCGAGGATTCTCAGTAGCGTCGTCTTACCGGCACCGTTCTGCCCAAGGATGGCGACCTTCGCCCCGCGATCAATCGCGAGATCAAGGCCGGTAAAGACCTCCAGCGACCCGTATGACTTCGATAAGCCCTCTGCCGTCAGTGGTACCTTCCCACAGGGAGCGGGATCGGGGAACCGGATCTTCGCGACTTTCTCCCTGGCCTTCTCAACCCCGGCCTTTTGGCGGAGTTCTTCAGCACGGCGAAGCATCTGCTGGGCGGCTACGGCTTTGGTGGCCTTGGCACGCATCTTGTCACCCTGGACTTGCAGCACTTCAGCCTTCTTGAGCGCATTAGCGCGCTCTTTACGACGGCGTCGTTCATCATCTCTGCGCTGTTCGAGGTAGGCGCCCCAGCCAAGGTGGTAGACCTCAAGCTCCGCCTCGTTCGCATCCAAGTGAAAGACTCTATTAACAGTGTCCTGGAGCAGACCAACATCGTGACTGATCATCAGAACTCCGCCGGAGTAGGCTCGAATCCAGTCACGAAGCCAAATTATCGAGTCGTGATCCAGGTGGTTCGTGGGTTCGTCAAGTAGCAGGGTCTCGGCGTCTGAGAACAAGACCCGAGCAAGCTCAACTCGTCTTCTCTGGCCACCTGAAAGAGTCGCGATGTCCTGCTCCAGGGTGTGCTTCTCAAGGCCGAGGGCATCCGCGATCTGATAAGCCTCTGAGTTTGCGGCCCATCCGCCCGACATTGTGAACTCTTGGTCCAAACGGACGTAGCGTTCCATTGCCTTCTGCTGACGGTTACCCGTCTGTGTCGACATCTCCTCTTCGGCCTTGCTGATCTTCGCGATGAGCCTATCGATTCCTCTCACCGAGAGGATTCTCTCAACGCCGGTCTTCTCTTCAGCGGGTTCAGTAGTGTCCTGTGGCAGGTATGCCCACGATCCGCTGCGGTTGATTGCGCCACCGTACTCAGCGGCGCCACGGTCGTCCTCGCCAGCCAGTAGTCGCATCATCGTTGTCTTACCGGCACCATTGCGGCCAACCAAACCGATCTTCGACCCATTTGGGATCGCGAAGGACACCGAATGCACCAGTTCGCGGGCCCCGATCCGGAGCTCAAAGTCGGTCACGCTAATCACCCGAAGAGTCTAGCTGGGACTGGTAGTTCCACTCCTACTCAAAGGGTCCATTGCACGGAGCCGGTGGCGATAATCACCCCCGTTATCCGCAAATGGGTCATCTGCGGCAATATGGAGCGGTGGACGAAGTAACTAGCGCGAGCCAGCAACGGGACGAGGCGACCAGATCAGGGCGCCTTGACCCCTTCACAGTGATAGTTGCCTGTTTCGTGGCAATGTTGCTGATCTCAAACGTCGCTGCCACGAAGCTGATCGAATTTGACCTCGGATCACTCAGACTAATCTTCGATGGTGGCGCGGTCCTCTTCCCTCTTACATACGTTCTCGGTGACGTGCTGGCCGAAGTGTACGGCTGGGCAAAGACCAGGCGCGTCATTGTTCTCGGATTCCTGATCAGTGCGCTTGCATCGGCAGTGTTCCTGTTGGTTCAGGTACTCCCACCCGCCGCTGACTATGAGAACCAGGAGGCCTTTGAGGCGGTCCTGGGATTTGTTCCCCGAATTGTCGCGGCCTCACTGATGGCGTATCTGGTCGGGCAACTACTCAACGCCTATGTCCTAACCCGCATAAAGGCTCGCTGGGGCGATAAGCATCTGTGGGCGCGGCTACTGGGATCCTCAGTCGTAGGCGAAGCGGCGGATACCCTCGTCTTCTGCACCGTAGCGTTCTACGGTGTCCTGACGGGCGGAGCCTTTTGGAACTACGTCCTGGTCGGCTACCTGTACAAGATGGCGTTCGAGGCCATCCTCCTCCCCCTCTCGTATCTTGTGATCGCCCGAGTCAAGAAGGCCGAGAATCGTTAGTATCGTGGAGTGAGCGAGCAACAGAATCTTCGGGCTACCCTCGAAGGTTGGGGACGTACCTATGGGCGCTTTATTCGTGACGCTGTTCGGGTCCTTTTTCAGCACTGGCCCGCGCTCATCTGCCTGTTCCTTATCGGCTGGATCGGTCGTATGGGTTTCCTATGGATATCAATCATTGTTTCCAACTGGAGTCCAACCGTTGCGGTGCTGATACTGCCGCTGGCCCCCATGAGCATGTTGCTCGCATTCACTCTAATGCTGCGAGTAATGACGCCGACTCTGCCCGCATTCTCAGGACTGGCTAGCCGTGACACAGCCACTAAGCGTTGGACGGAAGACTTCACGGCGGCCGGGCAGGTCATGATCCCTTTCTTGGCCGTGTACGCCTCGGCCGGGCTACTGTCACAGGATGTCTCGGTCTTCCTGGTGGATTCAGCAACCGATGAGTGGCTGAACACTGCGCCGGAACAGATAGATTTCGGACGGGCCGACTACGCACCGGGCTGGACGATCATCCTGTTCATTGTCGTTGCCCTGGTTCTCCGCAAGATAATCTCAGCGAAGAAGCTGGCGCAGGACAGCCTTGCCTGGGCAGGTTTCGCTGCGTATCTTGAGGTCCTCTGGATCATCACCCTCGCACAAGCTTTCGCCTCGCAGATCTCAATGATCCAAGATTGGGTCACCTCTAGAAGATTTGTCGCTGACATAATGTCGTGGGTCGACTCCGCTTTAGCAACGGTTCGCGAGTGGAGTACCGCGATCTCGGCCGTGCTGGACGCGATTGGTTCAACGATTGGAAGCCTGGGTGCGGTTGTCGTGGTGCCCGTTGCCTGGCTCGCTACCGGAGCGGCCGTATACGGATACCAACTACATTCGGCAGCGTTCCGGGTACCGGGTCATGAACAGGCCAGTAAGCAGATCAGCCGTGTCCCGGATCCCATTCGACGCGCCGTAGCCCAGGTTTTCGAACCTATCGTGACCCCAATACAGAGCGCCTTCAAAGCTGTTCTTAAGGTCGCTGCAGCGGGCGTGGTCCCAATGATTCTGTTCTGCCTCACATTCCTTCTCGCAACGGGCCTTCAGCCCATGGTTGCCTTTGGCGCGCGACTACTGATTGGTCCGAGTTCACCGGAGCGGATCTACGCCCTGGAACCCTATGTGATCATGGTCGAACGAGGGGTCTATTTCGTAATCGTCTTGTGCCTTCTGGCCGCTGCGGTGAGCGCCACAGTACTCGCTCAACGTGAAGAGACACCAGAAACCACAGAGGGTCGCGAAGAGCTGGCACCAGTCAGCTAGGGTGTGTCTCCTAAATCTGTGCTCGGGCGAGGATGCCCGTGAAATTCGTGGTTGCAAGGCGGAAGAGGAGGCTTTGCTGGTGGCAAAGCCGACGATGACAACGTAGCAAGCGCGGATTTCACGGTCACCACAGCGAGCAGGGATTTGGGATACACGCCCTAAAACTGCGGCACATCGAGAACCAGGTAGACCGGTTTGGACCAGCCGATTCGTACCTTAGTTGGGACTACGTCCTGAGGCGTGGCAATTAGTACTGTCTGCCGCCAGGACAAAGGCCGCTCCTCGCCCACCTCCCCAATCTGCTCACCGAGCACCTCGGCTCTGGGTCCTGGTGCATCCTCAGGCACACAGGCCAGCAGGTAGGGAGTCAGATAGAAGCCATCGGGTTCGGATGCTTCTAGTCCACCCGCGTAGCTGTATCGATTTCCCTGCTTATCAGACAGCTCAACCTCGCATCCGTAAAGGTACTGATCTGGCTCGGCATTGAACTCAAGAACTACCTGCCACATCACCGCCCCTTCCACGGGCGCCACCCCTTCGAACTCATCCGTTATCTGAGTCGAAACCACTTCAACGTCTACCGAGCGGTGCCTCTTTACTCCGTCCACATCAACGAAAGTCTGTTCAAAGTGGCCTTCTGATCCCTTGACAACAACTGGATCAGACCACTGCCACGGAAGGTACAAAGTGACCAGTCGAAAGGACGATACACCCATTGCTATCAGCAGCAACGGCACAATGAGGATCAGCCAGATGCGATTTCGCCCTATCCAAGTCATGGGATCACCGGCGTTGAATCCTGGAGTGGGATCCGCTCTTGCATACTTGCGAACTGACTGGCTTTGGTTGCGTCGATCTGCAGGTCTATCTGTGCAACGTCATCGCTGGTGGATACCGAGTTGCCTGCAGGAATCAGTATCTTGGAACCTTCAAGGGCATCGATTGGCATCTCAAAAGGCATCTGACACCGTACGGTTAGGCCCGGTTGCGTCGGACCGCAATTAATTATCAGTGCCTGCATGCCGCCGAACGTTCGACCGTCCTGGCTCCGGATCACTGGAAACGACCCACTAATCAAACCTGACTCGCCGCGCGGCGTCCACTGCACGTCGATGACTAACCACGTCTGATCCGTGACCGCCACCTGGTCGTACACCTCCACCTGCTTTGCCGCCTGAACCCCCGTGACCGTGATGTCACCGGTTCGCATCGTGACAGTTTCACCTATTAAAGCCTCGTGGGTGAACGGTCGATCTGAGAGTATCTCAGCGGCATCGGGCATCCACTTCGTAACGAGCGATCCGACATAGAGCAGCACCAGGACGGTGGCCACCGTTAGAACGGTCCTGCTTGTGGCCTTCACTCGTCCACCGCCTCGGAAAGAGGCAGAACATACTGGATCGCTGGCTTCGGATCCAGCCACGCCATCTGTTCATCCAGTGTTGACCGCCGCCAGGTGTTCTCAGAGAAAGTGACCGCCAGCTCGGAGGGCGGTTCCACGCCAGATTCTTGCTGCCACACTAGGATAACCTGCACCGGTAGGCCTGGTTGAAAGCTACGCTGACCGAGTGCATCGGCAACCCGGATCACCTGCGGACGCGCTGGAATCAGTTCGTCTCCTGTGTCCAACTGTTTAAGCCCCTCAAGATCGATTTGGACACTGTCCATAAGCACCGTGTTCAAGACAACGGTGTCGGAGGTATTCTCAACATCCATCATGAGCGCGATGTATCGGTATCCCTCTTCTACAGGAAGCACCCATTCAATCTCATCAAAATAGTGAGCGGTCGCAGGATTTACCTCGAACGGCTTAACGTCTGATGCTTCTCCCATTTCAGTGCGAGGGAGATTTGCATCCTCTCCGACAACGTCCCATCCACCCCAAAGACCTACCGCTCCGATGAATAGGACTGCGACGAGTAGGACAATACGGCCCGGGGTGAAGATATCTGAGACTAACTTGTAGCCTTCCTTAGCGCGCTTCAATCGCGAAGGCTGATTCGGGGGCTCGTCGGTCACACACCAATGGTACGAAAAGCAGTTGCAGTGATCTGAAACCGTCTATTCTCTGATCCTTCTTCTTTGGCAGTAGAGTCGCTGTTGATAACTACTGCGTTAGGTGAGCTTTGACTGAGTGGATTTCCCTCCCGCCAATTCCCGCTTCGGGACCCCTTGCCGACCTTTCGGCGCTGCCGCCTGTTCCCACGTCCGATGTGGTGCTGGCGGCCCGGAAGGACCGTGGCTTCACCGAAAAGTTTCGCACGTCCGAGGGACGAGGTTTAGGGCGAACCGGCACCATTCACACGGCTCACGGAGAAATCCAGACCCCGGCCTTTATTCCCGTCGGGACAAAGGCAGATGTCAAAGGCGTTCTTCCAGAGATGCTCGTTGGTTTGGGCGCTCAGGCGACACTAGCCAATGCGTACCACCTCTATTTGCAGCCCGGCGAGGACATTGTTGACGAGGCTGGTGGAGTTGGGTCGTTCATGCACTGGCCAGGACCAACATACACCGACTCCGGCGGATTCCAGGTTCTCTCAATGGGTGCAGGATTCAAGAAGGTACTGACCGAGGAATTTGCTGCGGATCCGAATGAACCAATCCCCGCGAAGCTGTCTGCCAGGGCAATCAAGGCTTCGAAGGCCGTGGTTGACGAGGATGGAGTGGTCTTCCGCAGTCACATCAACGGAACCAAGCACCGGTTCAATCCTGAGATCTCAATACGCATCCAGCATCACCTCGGCGCGGACATCATGTTTGCGTTTGACGAGCTCACTTCCCTGTCACATCCTCGCGCTTACCAAGAGGAATCGCTGGCCCGCACCGAGGCTTGGGCCCGACGCTGCCTCGTCGAACATAAGAAACAAACCCTGGAACGCGTTGGTAAGCCATACCAGCAGCTCTGGGGTGTAGTGCAAGGAGCTGATTATCGGGACCTGCGTGTCTCGGCAGCCCGTGCCCTGGCAGAAATGGAAGAGGGCGGCCAGATCTTCGATGGCTTCGGTATTGGTGGGGCGCTGCGCAAGGAGCAGCTCGGCGAGATCGTCTCATGGGTGACCCCAGAACTACCCTCCGACCGGGGACGCCACCTATTGGGAATCTCCGAGCCTTATGACCTGTTCGTCGCTGTCGATGCGGGGATTGACACGTTCGACTGTGTCAATCCCTCGCGCGTGGCACGAAATGGTGCCATTTACACTCCCACTGGCCGATACAACATCACGAACTCACGGTTCGCGCGGGACTTCACTCCCCTGGCTGAGGGCTGTGGATGCTACACCTGTAACCATTTCACCAAGGCGTACGTAAGACACCTATTCAAAGCCAAAGAAATTCTCGCCGCGACGCTTGCAACCATCCACAACGAGTGGTTCACAGTCCGCCTAGTCGACTCAATCAGACAGTCACTTCTGGACGGCAGGTTCGAAGATTTCAGGGACGAAACGTTCAAGCGCTTCTATGGAAAAGGAAGACTTGCGACCGTCTGGCAGGTAGATGGTACCCACTGAGGAGGTCGCTCTGGAAAACGATCAAGGAGCGATTCTGGCCCTCACAAAGCGCGGGACAACTAAGAGCACGCAGACGTTTCGAGGGCGAACTCCAGTGACGGTGAGCTGGTGCTAGACGTTGAAGCCAATTGCCCTTAGTTGCGCCCGGCCGTCAGGAGTGATGCACTCCGGGCCCCACGGCGGAAGCCAAACCCAGTTCACCGTGACATTCTCAGAGAACGGGCCAAGTACCATTTGAGCCTGACGCTCAATCACGTCGGTGAGAGGGCAGGCAGCCGAGGTCAGCGTCATGTTTAGGGTAATAGAGTTATCTGCCGCGATTGCGACACCGTAAAGCAATCCCAGGTCCACAATATTGATTCCCAGTTCAGGATCGATAACATCCTTAAGTGCTTCAATGACCTCTTCCGCGGCAACGTTGCCCAGCTCAATCACATCCACGCGGCCGAAATCCAACTCGGACGGAGCCTCACCGAACATCTGAGGTGGAGGTTCCGGTGTCGCCATCGGGTTGCCGGCCATTGCGTCCTGATCACTCATGCTCGCTACCTCCTAGGCGTTCGCTTTGTCTGTAATATCGATACCCGCCTTGGCCATGGCATCGCGTAGCGCGTACCAGCCAAGAAGAGCACACTTGATTCGGTTCGGAAACTTCGAGGTTCCCTCAAACGCGGCATTGTCGCCAAGCTCATCCAGCACCTCATCGGGGGTTCCCGAACCTCGAGAGTGCATCATTTGTTCCATATTGGCGTAGTCACGCTTAATCTTATCGAGGTCAGCGCCATCAAGCGTGTCGCTCAGTAGTGACAGCGCCGCCTGCGAAATGGAGCATCCGTCACCATCCCAGGTAATCTCAATCGGACTACCGGCTTCGTTGAGGCGAACCCCCAAAGTCACCTCATCACCGCAGGTCGGATTAACCTGATACGAAGTGAACTCGAAGTCGCTCACATCCCCACTACCGCTCCGTTTGCGAGAGTGGTCGAGGATAAGTTGCTGATAGAGCGTATCTAGGCTGCTCACCTTGGACCTCCAAAGTATTCCTGAACCTTCACCAGGGCCTCAAGGAACGCATCAATCTCCTCGGTGGTTGTCGTGAGCGACACCGAAGCCCTCGAAGATGATTTCACGTCAAAGAACCGATGGAGCGGAATCGCACAGTGGTGCCCCACACGGACGGCAACGTCGTAGGAGTCGAGCACCTGACCGACATCATGAGGATGAACCCCCTCGATCACGAACGAAACTGCCCCCGTTCGCTCTATTGCGTCCGATGGGCCGAGAAGGCGAATCCCCTCAAGTTTCGTGATGCGGTCCAATAGATACTCAGTAATCCGGTTCTCATGTGCCGCAACGCGATCCATCCCAAGTTCAGAGAGGTAGTCAAGCGCTACTCCCCACCCTATGGCTTGCGCTACCGGCTGAGATCCGGCCTCGAACCTCTGCGGCGGTGGGAGGAATCGGGTACTTTCCATCGTCACGTCCGCGACAACTGAACCGCCGGTCAGGAACGGTGGAAGTTCCTCCAGTAGCTTGGACCTTCCCCACAGCGCGCCAACTCCGGTTGGTCCCAACATCTTGTGAGAGGAGAAGGCCGCAAAGTCAACGCCAAGATTCGAGACATCAATCGGCATGTGTGCCGACGACTGGCAGGTGTCGAGGACTGTTAGTGCGCCAACCGACTTCGCCTTTTCAACGATTTGCTCAACCGGGGAGATCGCGCCGGTGACGTTGGAGGCATGAGTAAAGGCCACCACTCGAGTGTCGTCAGTGATCCGATCCAGAGTTTCGAGGTCGATTCGACCATCGGGAGTCAGATCAAGCCAGTCGAGCCTGGCCCCGGTTCTCGCGGCAAGTTGTTGCCAGGGAACCAGGTTTGAGTGGTGTTCTGCGCGGGTAACGACGATCTTATCTCCCGGTGAGATCGCCATTTCGCTTCCCGGCTGGTTTTGAGAAGCATTGCCGATCGAACCCGCCACTAGGTTCAGTGCCTCAGTGGCGTTCTTGGTCCAGACAATCTCCTCTTCCTTGCCTCCAACGAAACGGGCTACCTTCCCTCGCGCGTCCTCGAAAGCCGCAGTTGCCTCGTCCCCCAGAAGGTGCGTGTTACGGTGAACGGCGCCGTTTGAGTTCGTGTAAAAGTCGACCTCGGACTCAAGCACACACATCGGCTTTTGAGCGGTCGCTGAGGAGTCCAAGTAAATGATTGGGCGACCTCCTCGACCGACCCGCTCAAGCGCAGGAAAGTCACGCCGGATCGCCGCCAGCTCTCCCGCTGAGAAGTCACGCCCATCATCCATATCGAGTCCTATCCGGAGTTCACTGACCTGCTACAGGTAGCTGTCGTAACCGTTCTCTTCTAGGATGTCTGCCAACTCAGGACCGCCCTCTTCCGCAACACGACCATTGACGAAGACGTGCACGAAGTCCGGTTTTATGTACCGCAGGATGCGGGTGTAGTGGGTGATCAACATGATCCCCATGTTGTCTTTCTGGTGAGCGCGGTTGACACCTTCCGAGACGATACGCAGAGCGTCAACGTCCAGACCTGAGTCAGTCTCATCGAGAACTGCGAACTTTGGCTCCAAGAGCTCCATCTGTAGGATCTCAAGGCGCTTCTTTTCACCACCGGAGAATCCAACGTTAACGTCACGATCTGCGAAGTCAGTGGGCATGCGCAGGTTCTCCATTGCCTTGTCCACGTCCTTGATCCAGTGGCGGATAGGCGGGGCCTCTCCATCGATAGCAGTCTTCGCGGTGCGAAGCAGGTTAGAGACCGACACGCCAGCGACCTCAACGGGATACTGCATGGCGAGGAACAAGCCTTTTCTGGCACGCTCATCCACGGTCATCTCAAGAATGTTCTCGCCGTTCAGCAGTGCCTCACCGCCGGTGATCTCATAGGCGGGGTGCCCGGCGAGGGCATAGGCCAGCGTCGACTTACCTGAGCCGTTTGGCCCCATGATCGCGTGAATTTCACCGGAACCAATCGTTAGGTCAACACCTTTGAGGATCTCTTTTGCGCCCTCAGGTGTCTGGACCTCAACGTGAAGATCCTTGATTTCCAGAGTTTCCGACATTTCGTTTTCTTTCCTGTCTTCGTTCATCACGTGTATGGGTTTAGTTGGCTACGATTTCAGCGGCGAGCCGTTCGTTGTACTCGCTCAGACGATGGTCAATGTCCTCCATTAAGGAGTGCTGCAGGTCTGGCATGCCAATCTGGTTGACTAGCTCCGCGAAGAAGCCACGCACAACGAGGCGGCGAGCATCAACTGCCGAGACGCCGCGACTCATCAGGTAGAACAACTGGTCATCATCGAAGCGACCAGTGGCAGAGGCGTGTCCGGCACCCTCGATCTCACCGTTTTCAATTTCGAGGTTCGGTACCGAGTCAGCCTTGGCACCCTCGGTAAGGATGAGGTTTCGGTTCAGCTCGTAGGTGTCGGTGTTGTCTGCCTCCCGTCCGATGAGGCAGTCTCCGATCCAGACGGCGTGCGCGTCCTTGCCCTGGAGGGCGCCCTTGTACGCGGAACGCGAGTAACAGTTTGGGGCAGTGTGGTGAATGAACACTCTGTGTTCCAGGTTCTGCCCGGCATCCACGAAATAGAGGCCATTTAGGTTTAGGTTGCCGCCCTGTTCCTTGAGTTCAGAGTCAATCGTGACACGAACCAAATCACCGCCCAGAGTGACGATCATGTGCGTCAGGTTGGCGTCGCGTCCCACACTGACTCGGTGCGCCGAAGCATGGAGTGCGTCGCGGTCCCAGTTGTGGATTGCGACAAAGCTGAGGGTTGACCCATCGTCTGCACGAACCTCTACTGTCTGGTTGAGGGCTGCGGGCCCGTCGTGGACCAGCACCACCGTCGCCTTCGCATGCCTTTCGGTTCGGACAACAATGTGTCCAGCGGAAGCCTGCCGCGGGGCAGTCACATGAACCATCACGGGTTCAGACAGTTCAACGTCGGCTGGGACAGTGATGACCACCGCCTCTTTGGTCTTGTTCCAAGCAATCGCAGCGGGACGATCCCCAGGCGCAAGCACAATGCCGACCTTTGGGTCATCCATAGCGACGCTCTCGACTAGGACGCCCTCGGCTCCCTGCACCTCCACCTTTGGTGCCTGGTATTCGGCGTGCTCCTCGAGAAGTGGCTTGACGCGCCGCATCGGGGTGAAACGCCAGTCTTCCTCGCGCCCACCGGGCATAGGGAAATCTTCGAGATTGAAAGAGACGGGACGATCAGCCCTTGTGGCCTTTGACGGTTCGTTGACTTTTCCAGTGGTTTTAGTGGCCATATCAGCCGACGGATCCTTCCATCTGCAGTTCAATCAGGCGGTTGAGTTCAAGGGCATACTCCATCGGGAGTTCCTTGGCGATCGGCTCAACGAATCCGCGAACAATCGTCGCCATCGCCTCGTTCTCAGCCAAACCACGACTCATCAGGTAGAACAGCTGGTCCTCGTTCACTTTAGAGACCGTCGCCTCATGGCCCATCACAACGTCTTCAGTCCGAACATCCACGTATGGGTAAGTATCGGTACGGGAAATCTTGTCCACCAGCAGGGCGTCACAGAGCACATTCGACTTCGACTTAGTTGCGCGCGAGTGAACCTCTACAAGACCACGGTAAGAGGTGCGGCCGCCAGAGCGAGAAACTGACTTCGAAACGATCGAGGATGAGGTGCGCGGGGCCATGTGGACCATCTTCGCCCCCGTGTCCTGATGTTGCCCGTGACCGGCGAACCCGATCGACAGTGTCTCACCCTTGGCGTTCTCCCCCATCAGGTAGCAGGCCGGATACTTCATGGTGATCGCGGAACCCATGTTCCCATCGATCCATTCCATCGTGCCGCCCTCTTCCACGATGGCACGCTGGGTAACCAGGTTCAGAACGTTGTTTGACCAGTTCTGAATAGTTGTGTAACGAACGCGAGCGTCCTTGAGAACGAAAATCTCGACGACCGCAGCATGAAGGGAGTTCGAATCGTAGATAGGAGCGGTACAACCCTCGACGTAGTGAACGTACGATCCCTCATCTGCGATGATTAGCGTCCGCTCGAACTGGCCCATTGCCTCGGTGTTGATACGGAAGTAGGCCTGTAACGGAATCTCGACGTGAACCCCCGGCGGCACATAGACGAACGAACCGCCGGACCAGCATGCGGTATTCAGCGCAGCAAACTTGTTGTCACCAGCGGGAACCGACTTGCCGAAATACTTCTCAAAGATCTCCGGATACTCACGTAGACCACTATCGGTGTCAAGGAAAATGACTCCCTGACGCTCGAGGTCTTCCTGAATTTGCTGGTAGACCACCTCGGACTCGTACTGCGCCGCAACACCGGCAACCAGTCGCTTCTTCTCGGCCTCCGGAATTCCCAGTCGGTCGTAAGTGTTTTTGATGTCCTCTGGCAGATCATTCCAGTCGTTTACCTGGTGGTCCGTTGGGCGGACGTAGTATTTGAAGTCGTCGTAGTCAATGCCAGACAGATCCGGACCCCAGGTGGGGGTGGGCTTGCGCTCGAAGAAGTTGAAGGCCTTCAGGCGCCGCTCAAGCATCCACTCGGGTTCTTCCTTCGTGTCTGAGATGTACCGAACGATGTCCTCGTTAATCCCCTTAGGCACTCCCTTGGAGTAGTCGTCGCGGTCATGCCAGCCGTAACCGTATGCACCAATCGAGTCGATGATCTCGTCATCGCTCATTGGTGTCACAGGAGGGGCCTGCGTTGTCTGCGTCATTGATTTCCTTCTTTTTCTACTTCTTCTTCAGTGTTGCTCTCGGTCTTGTCGCACCTAGCGGCGCATGAAAACCGAGCGAGCTCCCGGGTGGACCGTCGCCATCCCCACTGGAATGTGGGTTGTACAGACATGCTCACCCTGAGCTAAAGTCGCGAGCCGCTGAACGTGAACGCCCAGAAGCTTCGAAAATGCAACCAACTCAGCTTCGCAAAGCTGGGGATACCCGTGCGCCACCTTCTCGATCGGGCAGTGACCCTGACAGAGCTGAATCGCGAAGTGTCCATCACCAACAGGGCGGATCGTCGCTGCGTATCCGTCCTCAGTCAGCGCATCGGCTAGAGCTTGAGCGCGAAGACGAGGGTCGTGCCCCGCCGCTCGTACAACCGGGGCGTACCTGCGCTCAAGCTCCCTTGAACGCGAAGCCGCAAAACCCTCGACGGCTTCTTTCCCAGCTAGCTTTTCAAGATAATAGAGAGCCTTTACTGCCAGATCCGAATGTGAGTCTTCAAGGCGTCCACGGCCTGAGTCAGTCGCCACATAGTGTCTCGCCGGTCTCCCACGTCCCCTGGATCCAATGACCGGAACCTCGTGCTCGATGATTTCTCCACCCTTCTCGAGCGAGGTGATGTGGCGCCTAACGGCAGCCGTCGTCAGGGACAGAATGTGAGAGATAGTGGTCGCGGTTATGGGACCCTTTTCAATGATTAGGTCGAGGACCTGCTGTCGGGTGCCCTGCTCCGCTGAATCCGTCATGGCACCTCCAAACTCGCAAATCGAATATTGTAGACCTAAGTCCTATAACGCGTTTACAAGTGTAGCTGATTTTGGAAACAGTGCGGTTGTGAAAAACTGCGGGATTGTGCACTTTGGTGTTGGCGGCCGCTTCGCTGAGGTCGCCTGCGGTCGTTCGCTGGAACCGACGCCCACCTCATGTCGAGAATAAAGGGTGTCGGTGGACGGTGACTGACCGAAGACGACGTCAGCGAACGCAGTCGTCGAGGCAGCACCGGTCGGCGGCTCCCGCCGCAGCGAGAGCGTCGGCGGAGCTCCCCTTCGCCGTCCCTACACAAACTGTCGCACAGTTTTGTTGAGTCAGAGGATCTAGGAAGCGATGGCAGCTTTGATTAGGCCAACGAACAGTGGGTGCGGGTTGGCTGGACGCGACTTGAACTCCGGGTGTGCCTGAGTGCCAACGTAGTAGGGATGGAGGTCCCGATCCAGCTCAACAAACTCGACAAGGGTTCCATCGGGCGAGGTGCCGGAGACCTTGAGTCCCGCCCTCTCTAGGACTTCACGGTAGTCGGGATTCACCTCAAACCGGTGGCGGTGGCGCTCAGAGACAGAAGTCGAGCCATACGCGTTCGCAACGATGGATCCGGGAACAAGCTCCGCCGGGTACGCACCGAGTCTCATCGTTCCACCCAGATCTCCCTCGCCCTCAACGATCCCAAGCTGTGACTCCATGGTGGTGATGACCGGGTGTGGCGTGTCAGGGTCAAATTCAGTTGAGGATGCGTCGGGGATTCCCGCCAGGTCCTGAGCGGCCTCGATCACCATCGCCTGTAGCCCCAGGCATATTCCCAGTGTCGGAATCTTGCTTTCACGAGCCCACCGAAGCGCACCGTATTTGCCCTCCACTCCCCTAATCCCGAACCCACCCGGGACCAGCACCGCATCAACTCCATCGAGTTTGCTTGCTGCACCTTCATGAGTAAGGCAAGAGTCTGAGTTAACCCACCGGATAGACACGCGGGCTCGATTGGCGAAACCACCGGCTCGGAGCGCCTCCATGACGGAAAGGTATGCGTCAGGAAGGTCGATGTACTTGCCGACTATCGCAACCTCAACCTCGTGATCCGGGTGATAGACGCGGTCCAACAAGTCATCCCAGGTAGTCCAATTAACATCGTGGAACGGAAGATCCAACCTGCGCACAATGAACGCATCAAGGCCCTCTCGGTGAAGGATCTTCGGAACCTCGTACAGACTGCGCGCATCGGGGCAGACCACCACTGCGTCCATGTCCACGTCGCACATCAGCGAGATCTTTTTCTTGACGGACTCGGGCACGTCAACTTCACTGCGAAGCACTAAGGCATCAGGCTGAATGCCAAGCGAGCGAAGGTTGGCAACAGAGTGCTGTGTGGGTTTGGTTTTCAGTTCTCCAGCTGACTTTAGGTACGGAAGAAGTGAGACGTGGACGAAAAGGCAGTTGTCACGACCGAGTTCGCGACGGACCTGTCTGGCTGCCTCAAGAAACGGCGTCGACTCGATGTCACCAACCGTACCGCCGATCTCAGTGATGATGATGTCTGGAGGGGTTGATCCGTCGTTCGGGCTTGCCTGCGCCCTCATTCGACTCATGATTTCGTTGGTTACATGTGGGATCACCTGAACCGTGTCGCCCAAGTATTCGCCGCGGCGCTCCCTTGCAATAACACTCGAGTAGATCTGACCCGTGGTGGCGTTGGCATCCCCAGAAAGTGGCACGTCAAGAAAGCGTTCATAGTGACCAATATCCAGATCGGTTTCAGTTCCATCTTCGGTTACGAAGACTTCTCCGTGCTGGAACGGATTCATGGTTCCCGGGTCGACGTTTATGTAAGGGTCAAGCTTCTGCATGACCACCTTCAGTCCGCGTGCTCGAAGTAGCATCCCCAGAGAAGAGGCGGTCAGTCCTTTTCCAAGGGAAGACACCACCCCACCGGTAACGAAGATGTGTTTGGGAAGTGCCATGTTCGCAACCTGTGCGCCGTCGTTAACCATGGACCCTCATTTTAGCGCCCGGGCGGACACTGAACCTAAACCGTCTTATTTCTTTGCTGGTCAGCCCTGAATTCAAGGTCGATGGCATGTCGACGAGCCGCCTCGGTTTCTCCCCCGAGCATTCTGACGATCTCGTCTGTTCGTTTCTCTGCCTCAACCTGCGTGACCACGGCGATTCCATCCGACTTCTGCACAACAAGGTTGGCGTCCGCCATGACGGCAATCTGGGGTTGGTGAGTGACGACTATCACCTGCTGAGACCTAGAAAGCTCCAACAGACGGGACGCCACCGCCCCCACAGTCGTCCCGCCAATGCCTGCATCGATTTCGTCGAAGACAAAGGTCTTTCCACCATCGTTCTCAGCGAGGGCGACTTCCAGGGCCAGCATAATTCGGGACAGCTCGCCACCGGAGGCTCCCTGCGAGATCGGTGCGGGCGGCATTGAGGGATGTGGCTGGAGCATCATCGTCACCCGGTCCTGGCCGATCCGAGATAACTCCTGACCTTCGATCTCAACCCTAAACTTGGCGTTTCCTAGACCCAGGTCAGCGAGTTCGGCTCCGACCTTGTCCTCAAGCTTCTTCGCCGCGACCTTCCTGGACTTGCTGAGGCGCTTTGCCTGGTCAGCTAGTTCCTTTTCAGCCTCCTTTAGCTGGCGCGCCGCGGCCTCCGGGTCCGAGGAGTCGTCCTCAAGTTCTGAGATCCTTCTCCTTGCTCTGTCGGCCCATCCCATGAGCTCCGACACGTTTGTCGCCCGGCCCCGCATAAGGTCCGTGAGTGCCGCTCTGCGCTCATGCAGGCGAGCCAACTCCATTGGGTCGTCAAGAAGCTCTTCGACATAGTCGCGCAGGTCGGTCCCCAGAGAGCCTGCTTCGATTTCCATTTGGGAGGCACGTCTCTCCAGCCCTTCAAGCGAGGCGTCTTGCCTGCTCGCACGACGAATCAGCTCAGCGACTCTGCCAATGGCATCGACCAGCCCCTCGGACTGCTCCGAGTCGAAGAGTGATGCAGCCAGTCCGACTTCCTCGCGAAGCTCTTGGACATTTGTCAGGCGATCAATGGCCGAGTCGATAACCTCCTCTTCGTCGATGCCCAGATCAAGTTCTTCAATGGCCGTAGTCACCTCGCGAAGATACTGCAGTTCGACCTGTTGTTGGTCATGATTTGCGATGAGAGATTGGAAGCGCTCGCGAACATACGTCACCCGGTCCCAGATCTTCGAGCACTCATCCAAGAGTGCCGCGTGCCTGGTTCCGCCGTACTGATCCAGAAGGGTCCGCTGTGCCGCCGACCCCTTGAGCCGCCACTGGTCGGACTGGCCGTGAATAGTGACAGTCCGACCGATGGTGTCGGTTAGCATCTTGACCGGAACCGGACGTCCGGCAATTGCGGCCCGAGAACGCCCGTCACGAGGGACTGTACGCGAAAACGTTACCTGACCCTCATCCACCAGATAACCTGCGTCTTCGAGCTCTGTAGCCTGTTCTCGGTCCAGGGTTGCAATCGAATCGACCTCAGTGCGACGAGCGCTCGGACTCACCATCGATGAATCGGCCTTGCCCCCACAAAGAATCCTGAGCGATGTGAGCAGCACCGTTTTTCCCGCGCCTGTCTCGCCGGAGATCACGGTTAATCCGGGCGGAAACTCCAAATCGCAATCTTGGAGTAGCGCGAGACCACCAATTCGAAGCGTCTCAATCAACGGAAACCTCGGAACCGTTTTCGCGCCAACCGGAGACAGGAAGATTGAACTTTGTAACTAGACGCTTCGAGAAAGGAGTGTCTCCAAGGCGGACAACCATCAATGGCTTTTCGCCCTTCGTCACCTCAACAGTTGAACCCGGGGGCGTGTCATAGACTCGGCGCCCGTCCAGCCAAACCCTGGGAACTTCGCGGTTCACCGCCAGGACTCCGACCTCAAGGAACGACTGGGGGCTAACAACCAGGGGGCGAGTGAACAATCCGTGAGCCGCGAGCGGCGCCATAACGATAGCTTCGGTGTCGGGCCAAACAACCGGCCCACCCGCCGAGTATGCGTAAGCGGTCGAGCCTGTCGGGGTCGCGAGGATTATTCCGTCTGCGGCGTAGGTCGAGACAATCTGGTGATCCACCGCGAATGCGAACTCGGCCGGGCGCGCCATGTCCGTGTGTAGAATCACGGCTTCGTTCAGCGCCCAGTCCTCGGATGTACTTCCGTCGGGGCGGCGGACGATAATCCTCAGCGTCATTCGGGGATCCACCGAGTAGTCGGCGCGGGCGACCTGACTTAGGACATCAGGGAGGGTCTCGCCAGAGGTCTCTGCAAGGAAACCCATGTGCCCGAAGTTGATTCCCAGTAGAGGAATGTCGAATTCGTGCGCGAACTCAGCACCGCCGAGGATCGTCCCGTCCCCGCCAAGCGCCAAGACAAGGTCGGGTGGACTGCCAGGATCGACCTCATCAACGATTCGCAAACCTAGGTCTCCAGAAATGGCCCTGGTAAGTGCCGCTGCCGCCTTTATTTCTTCACGATGGCGGTGACTGACCAGCAGAATCGATCGACTCATCAGCGTTCCTCCATCTTCAGCCCTAGTACGCTATCCTGGGTGACCTCACGGCTAGAGGCCATCCTGCGGCCCTTCCGCAACCGCACGTTCAACTGCGGCGACAAGCTCCGCGCCTGCTAAGCCCGACGCATGATCTTCATCCGTCGCGTGCGGAGCCAGCAACAGGAAATACTCTACGTTCCCCGAGGGGCCAGGAAGGGGCGATGCCGCCACCCCGGACACTCTGAGTCCCAGTTCAATGGCCTTATCCGCAACCTTCAAGACTGTCTCTGCGCGAATCTTTGGGTCGCGCACCACTCCTCCAGCCCCAACATTTCCTTTACCGGCCTCAAACTGAGGTTTGACCATTAGCATCATGGTTGCTCCGGACGCGACCGCAACAAGATTCGGCAGGACCAGAGCGAGGGAAATAAAAGATAAATCTGCGACGACGAGCGATGGTGGAGTTCCGACTTGTTCGGGAGTGAGGTGACGAATGTTTACCCTCTCAAGAACCGTGACCCGTGGGTCTTCGCGTAGCTTCCACGCCAACTGACCATATCCCACATCGACGGCCACAACCTCACGTGCCCCGTTACGCAGCAGTACTTCGGTGAATCCGCCAGTCGATGCGCCAGCGTCAAGGCACTTCGCTCCCTCAATCGGAGGGAAATCACCTCGAAACGCTTCCAACGCTCCGAGGAGCTTATGAGCGCCACGCGAAACATAGTCGTCGCTCTCAGAGGTCTTTGCCAGCTCGATTGGCAGGGCTTGATCAATCTGCGAGGCGGCCTTCACCGCAGGTAGGCCATTCACCAGCACCCGACCCTCTTCGACCATGCGTTGCGCCTGGTTGCGTGAAGGGGCCAGACCACGCCTGACAAGCTCCGCATCGAGACGGCTTCGGGCCATCTCAGCTCACCTGCAACTCGTTCAGTTCGTCTCTGAGTTCTTGTTCCAGGCGACGTAGGGATCGCAGCTCATCCTCGACCTGGTCTTCGTCAGACATCCTCGACCTCAACCTCAACCTCAGCGTCGCTCAACTCGGCCGCATCAGACTCTGTTTCCAACTCCGAGAAACCTGTTCCTCCAGCCTGAGCTTCGTCACTTCCGTCTAAATCGGTCCCCACCTGGGCGACATCGTCCTGAATGGTGCCGTCGTCGCCTCCGTCTGAATCTGTTACTATCTGAACATCCTTCGCTTCTGCCGTGATTTCTTCTCCGTCCTCATCCAACTCGGCATCCGCGCTCAAAACGTTACCGTCCTCGTCCTTAACAAAGTTGGGTGCGACGACCGTCCCAGCCGGGTCATCGTTAGGCACGATCACCAGTTTGGGAACTCGCACCGGACGGTCATTGTCGACCTGATCCCAGGCTGCCGCCGCGAACGCACGATAGTTGTCCAGGCTCAGAGTGACGGGGTCTCCGTCATCGCGTAGTTCGATATCGCTGAAGATTGGGCTCCCCCACCTGGTGAGCTTGACCGGCTGAGAGTTTCCCGCCGTCCATGTCCCATCCCGGTGGTGCTTGGCGAAGGGATGTTCCTCGAACAGGTCGCGAAGATCAAGCGCAAGGTAGGAAGGCCGCAGTCCCTTTTGTGCCCGAATGATGTCCTCGGCACCGGAAACTCCGGTCAGTACGTGCATGGTCGGCATTCGAGCCGCAATGGCGGCCGCGGTGTCTGTTTCCAAACGATCCCCGACAGTCAAAGGCTTCTGTGATTCAATCAGCCCGGCCGCCCTTTCCATGATCTCGGGCTCAGGCTTCCCAGTTGACTTGGGACGTCTACCGGTCGCTCGCGTAACTGCAGCGACCAGCGATCCATTACCAAGGGCCAGACCCTTCTCAGTCGGAAGTGTTGTATCCAGATTTGTGGCGTAGTAACGAGCACCGTTACTGAGTGCGTAAGCCGCTTCAGAAAGAGCAGCCCAGTCGACATTCCGCCCATAACCCTGAACGACCGCCACGACCCCGTCCTCGTACTCCGAAAGCGGCTGGAATCCGGCCTTTTCTACCTCATGTACAAGGGCGTCAGAGCCAATTACGAGGACCTTCGCTCCGGGTTCCAGTTCCTCCTTAAGTAGGTGCATCAGGTTCATGGCGGAGGTCATTATGTTCTCCGGCTTAGCGGGAATGCCAAACCCAAGGAGTTTCTCCGTGACCTCCTCAGGGGTGCGTAGCGCGTTGTTCGTCGCAAACGCGAGTGGAACGTATTCCTCAGATGCCTTCGTGAGTGACTCGCCGACGAAATCAATCGGCTTTGTTCCTTCAAAACACACGCCATCAAGGTCAAGAATCAGGCCGTCGTGCTGCTCAATGAGCGGCCCCTTTGATCCACGAAGCGAAGTGCGAACGTTGTCGACATCAGCATCAAGGATCTCTTCAAGATCAAGGATCTCGATGGTTTCTTCGGGTTCGGGCACCAATGCCTCGGCCTCGTTGGCCTCCTCGTCCCTTCCGAGGGCCCGAAGAACGTCGGCGCGGAAGCTGTGAAGCCGTCCTACCATGTACGCGTCGGCCGTCTCCGGGAGCTTGTAGACCGCATCATCCAAGATCAACAGCGCGGCATCCAGTTGTTCCAGATCGGCACGTGAACCGGCAGAGACCAGTACCAACTCAACCTGCTCAGAGAGCGGTGTCTTCGAGAGGTCGGCCTCATTCACGATCTCGATTGCTTTCTCAGGGCGACCGAGACCTCGCTCGCTGTCAGCCTCGATAGCACGAAGCGATTCGTCACCTCGCATACGACGCACGGCGCGGACCTCACGCAGCGCCTCCTCGTACCGCTGCGTCGCGTACGCGGTGAGAGCAGCAGCCTCGCGAACCACATCGACCCGGCCCGCGCGCTTCACGGCCGCCTGTGCGTGTTGGTAGGCGAGTTCGGGTTCGACGTCAATCATCTGTCCGGCCATGACAAGGTGGCGCGCGACGATCTCGCGGTTGGCACCCGCGAGGGTGCTCAGCGCGTTCATCGCTTCTTGATCAAGTTGATCCGCTCCAACGCCCGCAGGAATCAGCGGCTCGTTAGGGTCGGCGGATTTGTATTCGCGAGTGTGTGGTTTGTCGTCCTGCTTCTTGAAGTCGCGCCCACCACTGCGCGGAGCCGAACCACGTCCCCGATCGTCACGCCTTGGCCCACGATCATCCTGGCGAGGTCCGCGACTGTCTCGTCTTCCATCACTCGAGTACGGCTTACGGTCATCTCGGCGGCCATCGCGTGACTGCGACCCACGCTCATCGCGCCCCGACCGACCCGAGTCCCTACCGCCGTCGCGCGAGTAGGACTTGCGGTCATCCCGGCGACCGTCCTTCGAATAGGACTTACTGTCGTTACGCCTACCACCATCACGGGAGTAAGAGCTTCGGTCATCACGACCACTACTGGAAGAGAACGAGCGGCGATCATCTCGCCTTCCATCGCTCGAATATGGCTTTCGGTCATCCCGGCGGCCATCGCGTGATTGCGATCCGCGCTCATCTGAGAACGACCTGCGTTCATCGCGCCCGCCTCGACCGGCGTCCCTGCCCCCGTCACGCGAGTAATTCCCGCGATCATTACGAGGCCGTCCTTCGCCTCGTCCTGATGAGTCCCTTGAGTATGAACCTCCGCCGGATCGCCCACGCCCGTCAGAAGAGCGCTCCGAAGAATAGCGGTCGTTCGAGCGCCCCGAAGAACTCCCAGATCGACCTGATCCAGACCGGTTGTAATTCCCTTTGCCGGTATTCCGGTCTTTGCCCTGGTCGCCTTGGCGCCCGTAGTCTCGCTCTGCCACTATTCCTCTTTCCACCGCCGCCCGGTCAGTCAACAACTCAATGGTACTCGGAGGGGACTCCACACACGTTCAGGGTGTGTGGTATCCGCCCTCAGCCAAGTCCGCCTCGATCTCGAACCGGTTATTGAACGGGTCTCGTCCCGCCGCCCAGTAACGTACAGGCATCGTCAGGCCATGCGTGCGCCACTGAAGTACGTGCCGTGCCTCGTGTTGCAGGACCCTCTTGGTCGGACGACGTCCCGTTAGGAACGTACCACCAACACAGACTCCGCCGCGCGGGTACGCCCACTTCGGCAGGCCATGAACTACTCGCAGTGGAACCAACGTAGACCGATAACTAGACGGATCCGTCACCGGAACCATGACGTCCGTTCGTTTTCCTCCCAACATTGCTCCGTATACGAGGGCGAGGGAACCCGCGAGATTACTTCCGATGACACCTCGACCCAACATAATTTCCCTTGCCATGTCACGTCACCTCCTCGCGGTCAAGCAATGCCTGGAGCCTTTGGTGCATCTGTTCGCCGGCACTCAGATAGAAGCCGTCGTTTTCTTCCCTGCCTCGCTTTAGGCAGTGCAAACCCATTGTGTATCTCTCCCAAGCCTCCCATGAATCGCGCCGAGCAAGGAGTCGCTGATACTCGTCTTCCAGCTCATCCGAAGACAGCTCCGGATGCATTTGGACCACGTAGCTTCGCACGAATCGCTTCACGTCGGCTCGACTCATCGGGACATACCAGGGATCGCAATAAGCCTCTCCCCCGACATACGCCAGGTCTTTCGCCGGATCGCCGTTCTCCGCCCACTCCCAGTCAATCAATCGAGGTCGATCCTGGCCGTCAAAGACAATGTTTGTTGCACACAGGTCCGAGTGAATCGCACAGACCTGAGCACCCTCGGAGGCCCATTGATTCGACTCTATGAACCGTTCTGCCCGGTCACCAAGGGCCGCGACGTGGTCCGGGGCCGCCGTCTGCGGGGCGTTCTCTTGCCACCACGACCTGGCCTGACGGAATCCATTCAGCAGATTGATGTCGCCGGCGCCCCCTTCTAGGTCCCAGGATGGGCCGGAGTGCAACGTCGCGATAACGGGGACGAGTGAATCAAAGTCGCTCTGTGTCCACTGTCGTTCTCTCTTCGTTCCGCCGGGAGTGAATTCAGAAACTATGTAAGGAGCACCAAGGGGATTACCCGGATCAGGCTCGAAATATAGCGCTCGAGGACCCACATCCGGAGAGACACACGAGGCAACTTGGAACTCTCGATCCATCGGATGGGGCATCTCTTTAAGGGGGCGGAGAGGAATCCGCAACATGCAGGACGAATCATCGTCGCTGAGTGACCACACCGCGTATGACTCCCCTGTTCCCTCAAGCTTGGCGGAAATCGCTGAAGGGTCCATGCTGTCTGGCAGGCCGGCGAGGACCCCGGCCTCTGCCGATCGCTTCAAGGTCTCAGCAAAGGCTGGTTGCGTCACGAGTCTTTCTGGCTGCATCACTCTTACCTCGCCCAGGGAGTTAGTCTGTTCTAAGTCTTGCAGATTGATCCGACAACGATAAACCAGATTGACGGCTCCAAGAACGGGAACTCTGCTCCTTCGAATGCCCACTGAAGCGCATTGTTCAGGTAGCGTTTACGCAGGTGACACAAGGGGGTGGCAGGTGGACAAAGACACCGAGAAAGCCGCACGAGCATCGGGCCAGATTCGACGAAATGTCTATGGGTTCGGGATTGGCACCCTGGGGAGAGACATCTCGTACACCCTCGTGTCGATGTACCTGATGTTCTACCTGACCGACGTCATCAGGATCACCGGAGGAACGCTGGCCGCAGTGACGGCTGTAGTGGTTGTTGCGCGAGTCTTCGATGCCTTATCTGATCCAGTTGTCGGACTGCTCGTCGACAACACCGCCACTCGTTGGGGAAAGTTCAAACCCTGGATCGTCGTCGGCGCCATCTTGACCTTCATCTTCCAGACCCTACTCTTCACCGACTTCGGGATTGAGGGTGCCTCGTTCGTCTGGCTCTTTGCCGCCATCTACCTCGCATACAGCATCTCGTACACCGCAAATGATGTCGGCTATTGGTCGCTGCTTCCTGCCCTCTCACAGTCCCAGCAACAGCGGGACAGAATTGGCTCATTCGCCCGTATTTGTGCTTCTCTTGGAGCCTTCTCAATGGTGGTAGGGATCGTCCCGGTGTCTGCAGCCCTTGCCCAGTTGACGGGATCTGAGTCGCGCGCGTACCAACTACTTGCCATCATTGCGGCCACGCTGTTGATCGTGTTCCAAGCAGCTACGGTGATCTTCACGAAAGAAGAGCGGACAATCCCGGCTGACTACTCCCCGACACCCTTCAAGGAACTTGGGAAGGTGCTGTTCAAGAACGATCAACTGGTAGCTATCGCCGCGGCAATGGCGCTCTTCACCACTGGCTATACAATAACGATCAGTCTGGGACTCTACTTCTTCAAGTACGTGTACGGAGACGAGGCAATGTACTCAGTCTTCGCCCTGGTTCTCGGCATCTCTCAAATAACCGCGATGGCGGTTTATCCCGCAGTCACCAGGCGGATCAGCCGAAAGCAACTATTCCTCACCTCGATGATCCTCGTGGTGGGCGGGTACATCATTTTCTTCCTCGCCCCCACGACAACAATGCTATTCATCGGCATTGCCGGAGTCCTTTTGTTTGTGGGACAGGCGTGGATTCAGGTGCTTATTCTGCTCTTTATTGCAGACACCGTCGAATACGGGCAATGGAAGCTCGGACGGCGGAACGAGTCGATCACCTTCGCGGTACAACCCTTCATCAACAAGCTCGGCGCAGCACTGGCTTCGGGTGTGGTTGGAGCGACAGTATTACTGGCTCATACGCAGGAAGTCCCCACCGGACAGGTTCTCCAGGGAAGTCATCTACTAATTTTCAAGCTCGCCATGATCGGGTTACCCCTACTGTTGATCGCGGGCAGCTACCTCATATATCGCCGCTTCTACCGAATCGACGCAGAGTTCTACGCTCAGATCATTGCCGACCTCAGAGCTAGGGAAAGAACGAGCTAACGTGCACTTCACCGACCGAAACACCCTTGGGGACGTATACCGGCACCCCGCAGGAAGAGACATTATCGACAAGATTCTGGCGCAAACCGGGGCACCAGCACGGCTCGTCAGCAATCCTCTGGTGCACAATCTGAAGATCAAGTCGCTCGAACGGCTCAGCTTTGGGAAGATCGATAGGCAGTTCATTGAGACGCTGGTTGACCTGTTGAACGCGTGGCCGCAGGAGGTCTCCCCCACCTCTGAACCCCCAACGAGGAGCTGGTGGAAGGACGAGGTTGTCTACCAGATATATCCTCGTTCATTCCAAGACTCCAACGGCGATGGGATCGGTGATCTTCAAGGAATCATCTCCCGACTTGACTACCTCAAGGACCTGGGAGTCGGGGCACTCTGGATGTCTCCGATTTTTGACTCACCAAACGATGACATGGGCTATGACATCCGCGACTACCGGAAGATCATGACCGAGTTTGGAACCATGGACGACTTTGATGAACTGGTCGAACAGGCACACGCGCGCGAGTTGAAAGTGATCCTCGACCTCGTCGTCAACCACACCTCAGACGAACACGAGTGGTTCCAAGAGGCATTGGCTGATCCCTCCTCCCCGTACCGCGATTATTACCTGTTACGAAACGGCAACGGAAGCGATGAACCACCGAACAACTGGGAGTCATTCTTTTCCGGGCCCGCCTGGAACCACTATCCGACGCAGGATCTGTGGGCGCTACACCTCTTCTCCTCGAAACAGATGGACCTGAACTGGGACAACCACGCAGTTCGGGACGAGGTCGCAAAGATTGCGCAGTTCTGGGTCGATCGCGGCGTTGACGGATTCCGCCTGGACGTAATCAACTACATCTCGAAACGTGAGGGACTTCCGGACGGGAACAAGCTGATTGGCGAAGTGATTGGTTTCCGTGGAATCGAACACTACTTCTACGGACCACACCTGCACAGTTATCTCCTAGAGTTGCAGAAACGGGTCTTCGCTCCGAACAACACCTTCACCGTGGGAGAGACACCAGGCATCGGTCTGCAGGTGGGCAAACAAATCACTGCTCCTCATGGACCGGATTTGGACCTGGTATTCAGCTTTGATCACTTGGAGACCCCAGGCCACACACGGCTGGATGACTACCGCTATGACCTGAACTTCTTGAAGCAGTATTACCAGGCTGCGCTCCGCGAGTACTCGGGCCAGTACTGGATGTCTCTGTTCTTCGAGAATCACGACAACCCGAGGATGATCTCAAAGGTAAATCCAGATCCGCGGCATAGAGAGGCGCTTGGCAAGTTGTTGGGCGGGATCCTGTTGACTTTGCGAGGTACACCGTTCCTGTTTCAGGGCCAGGAGCTGGGAATGATCAACCAGAACTTCGCCTCGATTAAGGACTTGCGCGATGTCGAGGCTCTCAACCAGTTTGCCGAGTGGACGCAGAACATGAGCGAAGACGACGCCTTTGGGCGCCTCCTTGCAGGAACTCGCGACCATGCTCGCACACCGGTTCAGTGGGACGCGACGAAGCACGGCGGGTTTGGGCCAGCCACGCCGTGGATTGAGGGCGACGACGACTATTTGCGCGTGAACGTAGCCGTCGAGTCAGAAGACCCGAACTCTGTCCTTAACTTCTACCGGGCTCTGCTCCACTGGCGTCATGCGAACACGGACTTCATCTACTCGGATGTCGAGTTCCTGGACTCGGAAGTCGAGAACTACTGGGTATACACACGGGGAGAATATCTGGTGCAGATGAACTTGGGAAGTACACCCCTGAATCTGAGGGGTGGCGTGAGTTCGCTGTCCCTCGCACGGGATGCCGAGCTAGTCCAATCGAACCTGAGACAGGAGGTAGGACCGCTTCCAATCGGCTCTTTCCGTCCATACGAGTGGAGACTTTCGAGGTTGGTAAGTTCCTCAAGGACTTAGCTGAAGAGGGTCCTGAGCCACTCGATCTCTCGGCGCACCTGGTACGGACCTCCGCCCTCATGCCCGTTGTAGGGGTAGACCTCCATCTCCGCATCCCCGCCAAACCAGTTGTATGAAGCAAAGACTGTTGATGGTGGGACGACTGTGTCCATCAGACCGACTGAATAGAGTCCCTTCCCCCTGATCCGCTTCGCGAAGTTGACCCCATCGAAGTAGGAAAGGGTGTTGAACGCCGTCTCCACCATCTCGCGCTTCGTGTTCAGATAGTCAACCACTTCCTGGTATGGATAGTCGTTCGTCAATCCAACAGCGCGTTCAAAGTGACTGAGGAACGGCACTGCGGCGATAGTTCCTGCTAGCGGCGGCACTGTCTCATCTTGTCTCATGCAGTCGAGGGCGGCCGCAGCGATGGAGAGACCTCCGCCTTGGCTCCCACCCGCAGTAACCATTCTCGAAGGGTCAACTCCTTCGAGACCACGGGCAGTCACAATCGCGTTGGCTGCGTCGACAAAGAGCCGCCGATAGTAATAGTTATCAGGATCGGAAATCCCCCGGGTCATCACGCCGTTGGCGGCAGGTTCCATTACACCATGGTCGGCGGTATCCCCGCCCGCACTCCATGAACCGCCCTGGCCTCTCGAGTCAACTACGACTTCTGAGAATCCCGCCGTTGCCCATGAAACGTGCTCTTCTGGAAACCCCCGACCACCCCCATATCCGATGTAGCTAACCACTGTTCCGAGCGGCGTTGTGGCGCGTGGTCGAATGTACCAAGCCTTGATTGGCTCGCCTCCAAAACCACGGATGGTGAGGTCAAAAACGTCAAGTGTCGAGAGATGTTCAGCGACCTTAGCGATCTCAAGCGGATCGGATGCGGCTGGATTCTCCTTGAGGGTATCGCTCCAAAAATCATCAAAATCGGCTGGTTCTCGAACGTCCGGTTTGTAAGTCTGTAGTTGCTCGATCGGCAGATCGAAGAAAGCCATTAGCACCCCTCAGTGATCGCGTTTCCTTCTTCGGCGACTTCTAATCATATCGGGGTCGACCCCCAGTTAGCCCGCCCGTGTCGGCTTCTATTGGGCTGACGACTCGGTGGGGTTTGGGTTTAAGTGGTGAGTCCCCGAACACTTTGTGTGTGTTCGGGGACTCTGCTTTTTGTTTGGTTTGCGGGGGGGTGCTAGTCTCCCACACTCTCTCGGGTGTAGTACCTTCGCCGCTGCGGGGCTTAGCTTCCGGGTTCGGAATGGGGCCGGGCGTTTCCCCCGTGCTGTGCCCCCCGCAAAGTCTGTATGC
>WPCI01200509.1_pt1 | contig 29382 bp, 23 predicted proteins | sample 5399871 | NCBI WGS metagenome assembly WPCI01 (sample SAMN12869469, study PRJNA574797) | sludge metagenome | isolation source: wastewater treatment of pH7 | place: China:Beijing | collected 2019-05-20 | reverse complement strand
CAAACTTTCTGAGATTCGAAATTGGATCGCACCAGAAGCTACCGGTGAAACTAAAATCGTCAAGGCTAAATAAAGCGCCATGATAATCCCATTGGTCACTACCACAGTGACACGTTTACTTTCCGTCAAATTCATATTTTTTCCTTCTTTCTCCGAGTTTTTTTAAAGCGGGATGGTTGATGAACCGCTGAAAACCTTTTTAGCATACTTTTTTTAGCTGCGGAAGTCAACTCTCGCTTTCTGAAAGTTGATCTAAATTGAATTCTTTTGCTATCTGATGATACAATTCAGTTGGGAAGAGAAGAATAGAAAGCAAGGTGAATGGTATGTTAGGAATCGATAATGAATTGGAGCAATTGTATCAAGAGGCTCAACAAACTGGCTCAGCCGTGATCAAAGATCGCTGGACTGCAGGGAATTATGGTTGTTGCAGTACACGAGCCCCATTAGTCGAAAAATACAAAATCAAGCTTTCAGCTAAGCAACAGCAACTTTTCATTTGGGGTACAATCGCAGTCACGGTTGACTTAAGCACTCAAACTGCTTCAATCAATCCTGAATACGAAGGCTCGAATTATGATCAACGAATCATTGACTGGTTTGTTCAGAAAGCAAACTAAAACTTAAGCGGTTGTGACAAAAATCTGGTCGCGACCGCTTTTTTCGCATAAACAGCACGCTTAGAGATGACTTCTTCGAAAAAACGTAAAATCCCCCCAAAAAGTAGCCACTTTCAAAAGAGCCTGCTTATTTTTAAAAGCTTAAAACCGTTATCATAAGCGCTTTTTAGTCTGAAAATCGGTGAAAATAATTCAATTTTGTACAGTTCCTCCAATTACTCTGTTATAATCAATTTCTGAAAGGAACGAGCATATGAATTTTCATTATCATCTATTGATCAACCCCGCAGCCGGTAGCGGCACTGCGTCTAAAAAAGCCGAAAAAATCATCCAACTGCTGGATGATGGCAATTATACATACACCCCTTATTACACAGAAAAGCCAGGCGATGAAAAAGCCATCGTTGAACGCATCAGTAATTTATTGAGCCCTTGGTCTGAAACTTGTGAAAAAGAGCATATCGAGACCTCTTTTCACTTACTGCTAGTATTAGGTGGCGACGGGACCTTGCATGAAGTGGTTAATCACTTTTATGCATTAGGAATAAAATTACCGGTGGCTTATATCCCAGCTGGTTCCGGCAATGATTTTGCCCGGGGGATCGGACTGTCGCGTGATCCTGAAAAAGCCTTTGAACAGATCACTTCAGCTTTAACTCCGCAAGCGATCAACGTTTTTCACTACGAAGAAAAAATTCGTGAAGAAGAAGGAATCGTTTTAAACAACGTCGGAATCGGTCTGGATGCGCTCATCGTAGCCACGACGAATGCGTCCACTTCAAAGAAAGTTTTGAACAAATACCATCTTGGATCAGCTTCTTATGCCCTTTATCTAGTCAAAGCAATCTTCACTCAAAAGACCTTTCCTATTTTAGTCGAACTAAACGGTCAGAGTCTTAGCTTTGAACGGACTTTTCTATGTACTACGACCAATATCCCTTATTTTGGCGGTGGGGTTGCGATCGCTCCCATGGCCGACCCGAAAAAGGACCTCATTGATCTAGTCGTTGTCGAAAAACCGAATATGTTGGCGATTTTACGTTTTCTTTTGCAATTACTCCGAAAAAAACACACTACCAACAAACACTATCAGCATTTTACCAGCAGTCGCATTCGTATCGTGTCAGTTGTACCGCAACACGGCCAAGCCGATGGCGAAAACATGGGGGAGCGCTCATTTGATTTGAACTTTTCAACCATGCAGCAATATATCTGGTATGCCGACAAAAGGACTGAAAAATAAATCCGAGGATTTATTTTTCAGTCCTTTTTTACATAAACAGCGCCGGCGTGATGCCTTCCATCCCAATCATGGGATCGATGGTTTGAGCACTGATCAGTGTTTTCGTCAAAATCGTTGATTGTTGCATTTTGGCTGGCTGAGGCGAATCAACCTTGCCAGTTTGGTCTTTTTCTGCAACTGCGTCAAAAGGTTCGACTACTGGCTGAGTTGGTACGGCTTCGGCTCCTTGCATGATCCGTTCGATCAACGTCGTTTTGCGCACCGCCGATTCACGACTGACACATGCCTGAAAAGCTTCTTCTTCGCCTAACAAAATCAATAGATCTTTACTGCGGGTTACTGCGGTATATAATAGATTCCGCTGTAGCATTCGCGAATATTGCTTGACCATTGGTAGTAAAACCATTTTAAATTCGCTACCTTGGGCCTTATGGATCGAACAGCAATAAGAAAGCTTGATTTTATTCCATTCCGAGCGCTTGTAACTGACTTCATTGTTGTCAAATTGGATGACGAGTTCATCGACCTTATCTTCTGATTCTTTGGCTGGGATAATCCCGACGATCATCCCCATATCGCCATTAAAAACATTCAATTCAGGATTGTTGACTAGCTGTAAAACTTTATCCCCAATTCGATAAACAACATCATTCCACTGCACTTCTTTTTTACGTCCATCATTAGGATTAAAAATTTCCTGCATCATTTTATTGATGGCATCAATCCCCGCCGGACCGCGATACATCGGAGCCAGCACTTGGACATCTTGGGCAGTGTAGCCTTTTTTCTTGGCGCGCTCCACAATCTGCTTAACCACTTCTTCCATTTGAAAGGCATGACATGCAATAAATGAGCGATCATTTTGATTCTTGCGAAAATCATGGGGCAACTTGCCATCTTTGATTTCATGAGCCAACGGAATGATCGAAGAGCCATCTCCCTGCCGGTAAATATCGGTTAATTCCATCTTAGGAATTGCCTCAATTTGCAAAAGATCATGAAATACTTGACCCGGTCCGACTGATGGCAACTGATCTTTATCTCCCACAAAAATTACCTGCATATTATTAGGGATCGCCTTTAACAACGTATTGGCGAGCCACGTATCCACCATCGACATCTCATCGACGATCAACAGACCGCCATCTAATTCTTTCGCCTCAATATCTGGGGTATCATCATGACCATTCAACCCCAATAGACGGTGAATCGTGCTGGCAGGCAAACCTGTCGTTTCATTCATCCTTTTTGCAGCTCGACCCGTCGGAGCCGCCAATAAAATTGGAAAAATTGCATTGGTGTAATCTTTAGGATCAAGCGATAAATCATTTAATTCCGCGAATAACTTAACGATCCCATTGATCACCGTGGTTTTCCCCGTTCCCGGTCCACCGGTTAAAATGAACAACGGCGAGCGAATCGCCTCTTTGATCGCCTGATCTTGCGAAGCACCATAGGTAATTTTCAATTGTTTCTCAATCATTCGCAGCTTTTTATCAATTGTAGCTTGTGGATAATTAATTTCTTTTTTGCGAGCTAGTAAGCGCTCAATCGACGAGGCAATCCCCCATTCACTGTAAAACAAGGTATTTTCATAAATCTTAGTGGCCTCTTGCTGGATTTTTTCTTCTTCCACTAATTGAATAATCATAGCGGCGATTTGATCCGGTGCGATCTCAACGGGCCGGCTGGTTTCCAACAGCTGTAGAACTTCTGTCAATAATTGCTGCGCTTCAACATACGTGTCACCACTTTGGTTGGCATCTTCATTGACTTGATGAAGGATCGCCGCTCGCACCCGCTGAGGACTGTCGGCTGAAATCCCTAGCTGTTCAGCAAGGCTGTCGGCTTTTTTAAAGCCAATCCCATCAATATCTTCCACTAATTGGTAGGGATTTTCCGCAATGACCTCCAACGCTTCATTGCGATACCTTTGAAAAATTGCAAAGGACAACTGACTACCGAAACCATAACGACTCAAACCGACGATAATTTGTTCCATCCCATGGTTTTGTCGAATCGTATCAACGATCACTTTTTGTTTCTTGGCATTCAAATTAGGAATTCGGGCCAAAACATCCGGATTTTCCATAATCTGATCTATCGCTTCTTCCCCTAATGACTCAATAATTTTCTCAGCAGTCTTCTTGCCAATTCCAGGAAATTTTTCACTGGAAAGATAACTGATCAAACCATTAGCGGAAGTCGGATGGGCCTGTTCATAGCTTTCAACTAAAAATTGCTTACCATAACGCGGGTGCTCGACAAAATGCCCAAAAAAACGATAGGCTTCCTCTTCCTGCATATCGCCAAAGCTACCGGTCACAACAATTTCCTGTTCCAAATAATCGCTGTTAGTATCACTGATTTTAATCAACAATACTTTATAAAAGTTGCTGGCATTTTGAAAGAAGATCGCTTGTAAGGTTCCCACGATATACAACTGTTCAGCTGACATTTTGTCCCTCCTCTCTAATCTGACACAAGCTTGCTAGTGCTTATTTTTAAAGTAGTGAATCCGGCTTGGATCCGATGCCTTTAAGGAAACTGACATCATTCCACTCAAGCATTCGATACGGTGGTTGACTGCTGTCTGCTTCTAAAATCGTTAAACTATTATTATATAACCCGCCCATATCGCGTAGTTCAGCCAACGATTTACCCGTTAAGGCTTGGACTGCTGCAGTTAAGGCAGCGCCATGACCAACAAATAAAAGCGGGCCAGTTTGTGCTTCTTCCACTGCTTGTTCCACTAGATCATTGATCCGCTTTAGCATATCTTCAATTTTTTCACCATGAAAAGGCGTTGGATCATAAAGTTCCAAATGATGGCGCAAATTTACCATATCTTTTGGATAGCGTTCTTCAATCACCGGAATCAATTGACCTTCTAAGCTACCTAGACCCAGCTCTCGTAGTGCTTCGGAAGGAATAATTTCCGTTGGTTGTTCTAATTGTTGATTGATCCCTTCAGCAGTTATATACGCGCGTTTCAACGTGCTAGTATAAATTTTTTCAAAAGGAACTTCTTTCAATTCTTGTCCAAGTGCTTTAATCGCTGCTTTACTTTCAGGTAATAATGGGGAGTCTCCCATCATGCCTTGAAAACGTTTCTCTTGATTCCAACGGGTTTTCCCGTGACGAGTAAAATAAAGTTTCATAGTCTGCTCCACTCTAGTTTTTTTATTTAATTAGGGCACAAGTCCTGGTCAGTGGCTGTCACCACCACTTACTACCGCAATTAATCTAACTTATCGTGTTCGTAATGATGCGACAATTCCAGCTTAGGGAAATCTTGCTGCCGAAGTGCTTCATAAACGACCAAAGCGACCGTATTAGACAAATTCAGCGAGCGGACATGCTCATCATTCATAGGAATACGTAAGCATTTTTCTTCATTTTCTCGCATAAATTCTTCTGGTAGACCGGTAGTTTCTTTGCCAAACATAAAGAAATGATCCGCATTATCTGCGTAATCAAATTCAGAATAAGTGGCGTTGGCAAATTTTGTAATTAAATGCAATTGACGCTCGCCAAGATACGTTAAAAAAGCATTCAAATTTTCATGGTAGGTGATATTGACATCATTCCAATAATCTAAGCCCGCCCGTTTCAAATGCTTGTCGTCTGTTGAAAAACCTAATGGCTCAATTAAATGCAGCGGTGAATTCGTTGCGGCACAAGTTCGAGCAATATTTCCCGTATTCGCTGGAATTTGCGGTTCAAATAGTACAATATGATTTGTCATAACTGTTTCCCTCGTTCTTAATTAAGTATTTATTTCAGCAAGTGTTATTTGCTGCTTATCCATTCTCAAGATCTTCCTTTTCACACTTGTGAGAAGAACTGGCCTCTCGCCAGCTAGTTTGGATTCATCTGTTCATTTTTGAGAACCTCCAAAAATGAGTTTGATCTTCACTGCCATGCGATCCAACTGTACCTCTTGGCTAATTTGAAACAAGTATCTCATACATTAGAAAAACTGTGAAAAGTTGGATTCGCAAAAAAAAAAAAAAAAAACGTATCAACTCGGTGTCTAGCACGGCGAGTCGCTACGTTAGTGAAGCACTTTTCACTAACTTTTATCAGAACAGGAACCTGATAAAAACCAATGAAAAACAACTTGTTAGTACTATAACATCACGAAGTCACAAATGCAACCTTCTGTTTTCAGGAATTATGATGAAAGCGTATTCTCTAATATCCTTTTAATATTTCGATATCAATCGTTATTTTCTTCAGAGGATTCTCCATCAATTTGGCTTTAACTTCTGGTGAAACCTGCCATTCCAGCGGCGACATCTCCAAAAGATCTAACCGGTTTTCTTCTGGTATTTCAAACTCATAAGTCACACGTTCCCGCTTGTCGATTTTAAGCTCTTCTGTGAAACGTTGAATAACGGCTTCGTTAGAATAGGCCTCTCCATCTGGATGGTAGACCGCGCGAAGTTCTTGTAAGTAGCCCGATTGCGGAACTACCTTGATGACACAACCAGTCGGTTTCATCACACGTTTGAACTCGCGATATTGCGAAGGCGAAAAAATATTCAAAATCGTATCGAAGGATTGATCGGTAAAAGGCAGGTTCGTCAAATCGGCGACACACCAAAAGGCCTTAAGTGGCTGATTGCTGGCTAAATAAATCCCTTCCTTGGCAATATCAAAACCAATGTTGACGGGATTTTCTTTGATTTGATTGATTTGCTGTAAAAAGCTGCCCTCGCCACAGCCCACATCCAACAGATTCCCTGGTTGGACCAATTGCGTGATTTTTTCGATGACTGGTTGATACATTCCCGAACGAATCATCCGCCCACGTGGTGCAAACATTTCATTGTCATATTCTGTTTTGATTTGATGATCTAAAAAGTATAACGTTCCCTTTTTGGCTAAATCAAAATGATGACCGTTGGTACAAACCAAACTTTTAGCTTCTGCAGTCATTTTCTGATGACATTTTGGGCAACGGAATAGTCCTTCCTGCTCGGCTAGAAATAGAGCACTCTGATCAATCTTTTTAAGCATCTGACCACTTTCCTTTTCATAAAAATAAATTTCCCATACTAAACCAGTGAAGCCAGATAACCCGGCAACTTTTGCTTTCTTATCATAGCATAGTTCTGCTATTCCTACTATCACTGAGATGTGCTAAACTAGACGCGGGATAACAATCTGAGCTGGTCTGATTTGTTAACAAAACAGTGACACGGATTGAGATCTTAACTGATAATAGTATTTTAAAATGAACTGGAGGCTGCAATCTTGATTAAAGAATTTTGTGCAGAAAATTATACCAATATTCCTAAGGCAATCCAGGCCGGTGCTGGCCGAATTGAATTATGTGACAACCTTGCCGTAGGTGGAACAACACCTAGTTTAGGCGTAATTGAAGAAGCCTTAGCCTATGCTAGCGAAAAACATGTTCCAGTTATGACGATGATTCGTCCCCGCAGCGGCGATTTTGTTTACAACGATATCGAATTGAAAATCATGGAGAACGATTTGATCCATGCTAAAAATGCTGGAACCGACGGTGTTGTTTTTGGCTGCTTAACCGCGGACAACGAGGTGGATGAAGAAGCCTTAGAGATGTTGGTCGGCAATAGCCAAGGCTTGTTAACCACCTTCCATATGGCTTTTGATGAGCTTTCAAAAGAAGAGCAGTTCAAAACGATTGATTGGTTTGTTCAATTAGGGATCGATCGTATCTTGACTCATGGCGGTCCACTGACTACTTCAATTGAAGAAAACCTTCCTCATTTAAAAGAATTAGTTGATTATGCTGCCGGTCGGATCATTATTTTACCGGGCGGTGGGATCACCCCTGCCAATGCAGAGAAAATCGCTGCCACATTAGGTGTTAATGAACTCCATGGCACAAAGATCGTCACATTTTAAGGCCCTTCAAATTTTGAAATGAGTCCTACTGATTAAATAGACTAAAAAAGGAGCAGCTCACTTTAATTGAGCTGCTCCTTTTTTAGTTTATTTTTGATTTTTTCTTTCTTTAATCAGTTTCTCGATGCGAAGTAACCAACGATTTGTTTTAAAACGCATCCTTACTGGATAGCGCCCCGTTAAATAATCTTTAATTTGGCGTTGCCGCTCTGGAAAAATATTCAGTGGAAGACTCTGCAGATCAAAAAAATTGAAAGCCGCATAATCATGGGATTCCATCCGGCTTTGAGAGATCTTTTCTCGCACCTTATAGACATACGTAATTGCTTCGTGAGATTCCTTTGTATAAACCCCAATGAGCTCATCTACGCTACTATCAAAAGAAAGCAGCTCTTTAATTAAACGCCGAATACCTTCTCGTTCATTTTCATTTGGTAGCAGGTCACCACCCGGCAGATCCCAAATCGGCAATCCTGGACGACGAACTAATAAGATCAATCCATTACGAATAACAATGGCGTAAGCTTTTTTCAAAATTTTTTCACTACTTTCAGCATATGTCTTTTACTCCCTCAATCACTGACCGATAAAACGTTCCATAAAGAGACTCGCGATATTGAAATAGATTAGCACACTGGTTAAATCACTCAAGGTGGTGATAAATGGTCCACTGGCCACAGCTGGATCAAAACCCAGTCGCTCCATAATCATTGGAATCCAGCTACCAGCCAACGTTGCCACGGTAATTGCGGCCATCATCGCCGCACCAATCACGAAACCTAGAATGAAGTTATGTTTCCAAATACCTACGATAATAAAGATCGTTATCCCAGTAACCAAACCAGTCACTAATCCGGTTAAGATTTCTCCCACGACCAATTTACCAAAATTCTTTTCACTATCATCAGAAATCGCCAAACGTCTTACCGCGACCGCAAGTGATTGGGTCCCTGCATTTCCGGCAGTTCCGGTAATCAAAGAAATAAAGACGGCTAAGATACTAGCTTTACTAACTAGCGCTTCATAATGATTGATTAGTGTCGCAGTCGTCATCCCCAGAAACAATAATGTAATCAGCCACGGTAGCCGCCTTGAAGCTGCCTTGACGGGATTTTCATTGACTTCTTCAACATTGACCCCCGCTAAACCCGAGTAGTCACTAGCGGCCTCATCATCGATGACATCGATGATATCGTCGACCGTCACGATTCCCAATAGATGATCCTCATAATCCGTTACTGGCAAAGCCAAGAAATCATAATCACGGAAGGTTTGGGCTACGTCTTCTTGATCATCGCCTACATTGACGGCAATAACCCGTTCGCTCATTACTTCGGAAACCATCGTATCATCATCATTAATGATCAAATCACGCAATGAAATAACTCCAACCAGTTGATTGTCATCATTCACTACATAAGTATAATAGATTGTTTCAGCGATTTGAGCTTCTTTTTTCAAAACATACATTGCGGAACGGACTGTTTGATTTGCAACGATAGAGACAAATTCAGTCGTCATCAAAGAACCTGCAGTATCATCTTCATAATGGAGCAATTCACGGATATCATTCGCATGCTCCGCATCCATCAGACTCAAATACTTAGTCACCGGCTTTTTATCCAGCTCGTTTAATAAATCCACGGCATTATCCGTATACATTTCAGCCAGCATATCCGCAGCGTATTGTGGACGCATCTCATTTAAATATTCTTCCATATGTTCATCGTCTTCCTCGATGACGTCGAACATGTCGGCCAATTCCTTGGGCGACAAATAAGAATAAATTAATTGCCGTTCTTTGGGGTTCAGAGATTGATAAAATTGTCCCTGATCATAAAAATGCATCTCCAAGAAATGGTCACGAAATGCCGGCAGATTATTCTGATCCAGTTCCTCCCGTAATTGTTGGAAATGTAATTCTAGCTCTTCTTGGTTCTCATCCATCAATCTCACCTACCTCATATTAATGTATTATTTTTTGAGAAAAAAAAGTTCTTTACTCGGTACGGATACCATTCTGCTAAACAATTCGTTTGGCTATTCTCTAACACAATCGGTTCTCTGTTCAGTTCAAAAAAACTGGGAAAAGCAGAACTGGCAATCTACCTCATATTAATATTAATGTATTTTTTTTTGAGAAAAAATAGTTCTTTGCTCGGTACGGATACCATTCTGCTTTAAATTAAAACAAGTAGCAAGATAACTGATTTAAGTAGTCTTGAACCGCTCCATGACGATCATTCTAGACATGCCAAAACATGAGGCAGCTTGGGTCCCCTGTCTGTTTAAACTATTTTTCAATTAGATTGTTTCTGCTACTTTTTCCATATCTGCAGCTAGAGGCAATTCAAATGACAATCGCTGTTCACTAAATGGATGGGGAAATAACAAAAAGTAACAATGCAATGCTTGACGCTCAATCCCTTGATCCATGGCCCCTTCGTAAAGGTCATCACCTAACAACGGACAACCAATCGCGGAAAAATGCACCCGAATTTGATGGGTCCGGCCCGTATGTAATTGGATGTCTACCAATCCACAGCGTTGATTGCGTTTTTTTAGCCAATACTCTGTTTCAGCTTTTTGTCCCGTTTCAATTACTTGACGTTTCAATAACGAAGACAAGTCGCGACCGATTGGCAAAGAAATATGGGCATGTTGCTGCAGGCCTGCCACGTCACCGGCAACAAGTGCCTGATATTTTTTGACGAATTGCTTTTGCTGTAAGCTTTGATCAAGCTTCGCATGGGCAAAGCCATGTTTGGCAAACAACATCAAACCAGAAGTGTCACGATCCAAGCGGGTCACAACATGGACCACTTGGTCGGCATAGCCTTGTGCAACATAATAGGCCTTCACCCGGTTCGCCATCGTCCCGCGAGGATGATATTGGGCAGGAATCGAAGCGATTCCTGCTGGTTTATTAACAACTAACAAATGCTCATCTTCATAAACAATCTCGATGGGAATATCATCCGCTAATAGCGTTTCATGGGGCTCTTCATCAGGAATCACAACAGTTACAATATCACGGGTCTTTAAAGAAAACAAGACGTTTTGTTCGGTATCATTTACCAAAATTTTTCCCCCGTGAAATTTGATTTTAGCCAATAATTTTTTTGAGATTCCTTGACGTTTTAAAAAAGTCCGTACAAGCGAGCTGGTTTGCTCTTCGTAAATCCATTTAAATTCCACTAAACTTAATCCTCTCGAATAAAGGCATCTTTTACTCGGTGCCAAAAATGCATGTGCCGGTATGATGCGAAATGAATCCGCTCCTCGGCAATCTTATATTTGATTGATTTGATATCTTTACGGTTAATATCAAGTTGATCGATTGTGATCAGATGCGGTTCATTACTATTCAGACGTACATCGATCCATTCATGGGGGCCAATAATGCTCGGCGAACCTAATGTTCGGAAAACCCGATTATTTAAAGAAGCAATCTCTGCCAATTGCATCGCATTGATACTTGGATGCACAACTGCTCCACCAACACTTTTATTATATGCAGTCGAACCAGTCGGTGTCGAGATCGCCAACCCGTCGCCCCGAAACCGTTCAAACAATTCCTGTTTAATGTAGACATCGGCGACCATCGTACGGCTGCCTTTGCGAATAGTAGACTCATTAAGCGCTAAAAAGTGCTTTTTCTCACCATCAGAAGTCGTCAAAAGGATATCTAGCAAAGGATAACTAACACTTTTGCCTTGTTCCTCGCTCAAACTGTTGACCAACTCAGGCAATTCATAGTCTCGCCAATCCGTGTAAAAGCCTAGGTGACCGGTATGAACTCCTAAAAAGCGAACTTTATCCAACCGATGATTATAGCGATGAAAAGCTGACAGTAAGGTCCCGTCACCACCGATTGTGATCACTAGCTCAGGATCACGTTCCACGATCTCTAAATCATCCTTCTCCGCTAACAAGCTACGTAAACGTTGCAACACTAGAATTGATTTTTCTTCCTGATTATGGATGATTCCGATCCGTAATCCCATGTTGTCCCACTTCCTTTTTTTGTTCCTTACGATGAAATACATGCTGCGCTTCTTGGATCTCATCGCGGATACTAGACATTTCTTCATCTAATTGATACGCCGCTTCGGCTGCCCGGAATAAACGCTCTTGAATATCTTCAGGTATCTGTCCTTTATACTTGTAATTCATCGAATGTTCAATCGTCGCCCAAAAATTCATCGACAATGTCCGAATTTGAATCTCTGCCAACAGCATTTTTTCGCCTTCTAGCATCTGAACTGGGTATTCGATAACCAAATGATACGAACGATAGCCACTAGCCTTCCGATTCGTAATATAATCTCGTTCTTGAATAATCTTCATGTCCTTACGCCGCCGCAAAATTTCTACGACTAAAGGAATATCCTCAACAAATTGGCACATGATTCGCATCCCCGCCATATCAGACATTTCGTCTTCTAAACGATCCAACGGAATTCCACGTAACTCTGCTTTGTTAAGAATGCTCTCTACCGGTTTGACACGTCCAGTTACAAACTCAATCGGGACATGACCCCCATTCGTCCGGTATTGTTTGCGTAATCCACGTAATTTTATTTTTAATTCAGCTACCGCTAATTCATACGGAGCAAGAAATGTATCCCAGTCTCTCTCCATCACAAATCCCTCGCTTCTCATTCAATTTCTTCCTTATCTTATCATAAACCTTCAATAGAAAGAATTGTCATATTTTTGTCTCTTAACAAATATTACAAAATACTAACATTTTTGCGTATTTCATCCTAATCGTTTGACTATCTAGGTTATTCTATGTGAGGATATCTTATATTAGGAATTTTCTGAAATCGGGAGTAAAATAAAATTGAGTAAAGAACTTGAAATCGAATTTAAGAGTATGCTAGCACAAGCTGAATACGAGAAAATGTTACGTCATTACGAAATCACTACTGAACACTTCGTTCAACAAACAAACCTTTATTTTGATACCGCCGATTTCAAATTGAAGCAACAGGGTATGGGTTTAAGGATTCGTTGCTTTGACACCACTGCGGAAGCTACTTTAAAAATTCCTCAGGCAGTTGGCTTATTAGAAGTGACTGATTCCCTGACACTGGCTGAAGCAGAACAAGTCCTCAAAAAGAACCACTTTACCTCTAAAGCTACAGAAATTTTCACGCATCTACAAATGCTCAACATTTTGCCAATAGATTTACATTTAATTGGTAAACTCACTACTAAAAGAGCCGAATTCATGATTCCTGAGGGTAAATTGGTGCTAGATGAAAGTTGGTATACCGACCATCATGATTTCGAACTAGAATTGGAAGTTCCCAATGCTAGTTTTGAGTTAACTGACTTTAAACAGCTCCTTAGTAGATTTAAACTACCTTATCGCAAAACACAGAATAAAATTGTTCGAGCAGTGACTGCCCAGCAAGAACAACATAAAAGAATGGAGGGACTTCAGTGATTGAGATCTATTTGTTTGTTAATCCGATTGGAAAAAAATGTTTGTCGATCGAACGACGAATCATCGATTTAATTGACAAATATGATATGAAAATCCAATTACGTTTGGTTCCCATCATGAATTTAACGACTGTATCGGAATTTATGCAACGCATCGGGGCTTCTGATAAAGATTTGCAATTGCGGACCGAACTCTCACAAGAGATTCATTCTGCCGCACTAGATGTAAAAGCTGCCCAGTTGCAAGGTAAAAAACGTGGTCGTGACTTTTTAGTCGAACTACAACAAGCCATCGGTGAGCAACAACAGCCCTATTCAAAAAAAATGGCGATCCAACTCATCAAAAAAGTTGGTGGTGATTTAGAAATGTTCTTAGAAGACCGGCATTCTACTTTTGTCAAAGAAGCTTTTTTGACCGATCAGCAAATTGCTAATGAGATGGAAATCACCTCGCACCCTTCTGCTGTCATTTATAATTATGGCGAAGGGTGTGATGCTGGTATCCGCATCGAAGGGTGCGATACGATCCATCATATCTTAGATACCTATAATACTAAGGAATCCTTGATTGCCTTTTTAGAATCACAAACAAAAAATGCGGCAGCTCGACAACCAGAAATTGACACTCACCTCTCACTAATCTAAAAAAAGGTCATTGCTGAATCAGCAATGACCTTTATTTTTTGATCTGAACCGCGTTGTCTTTAGTAAAAATAAACGATTTTTGTTGTTTGGTTAGATATAAATTTACCTTTTCTTGTCGCAATTTTTTTATTCCGACTTTGAATTCCAGTCCCTCGCTGTCTTTGATACAATAAACACCTCCTGGAATTTTCTCAAAACGCGCCAATCCCTCATCATTCGTTTCCACCATTAGCGGAATCCCTCGTTGTTGAACCGGCTGCTTGCCATTTTTGGTATATAGCACAAATTTTTTCCCTGCTACTCTGTTACCATTCCGATCTCTGCGAACAATGTTCAGATTAAAATACCGTTCCCTTAAGAGATACATATGAATCGCCCGATATATCCCAAAAAGTAATAGTAAAATGCTCAAGCCAACCCCAAGTAGCGTCAATATCTGTTTTAGCCTACGTGTCTCATCCGCATCTTTAACGGCCTTTGCCATTTTTGTCGTGTAGGGAACTCGGTGCCCAGTTACTAGCAAACGATGACTGTTGATCATATAAGGTGTACAAGTCAACAAAGTGACGATATCACGCCCAGGTTCGATCTTAATCACAGAAGTGTCTGAAGGCTCGACTACTTCCATTTTATCGACTTTGTAGGCTAGCTTTTTTTCAAATAAGGTGATTACAAAGATCTCACCTTTCTTCACCTCTTCTAAATCGGTAAAGAGTTTCTTTTCTGGCAGCCCACTATGAGCTGAGATTACAGAATGGGTATCAACTCCACCGGTCGGATATGAAGTCCCTTGGAGGACTGTTGCACCTTCTTGTAGCAATTTCTCATTTGTCGTGTCAAATAGTGGTAAAGTCACCTCGATCGTTGGAATACTGATTGCTCCAATCAAGTGTTTTCGAATATACTCATCGCTGACGATTTTACGTTCATTGCTATTCGTGAATTTTGGAGCTTTGGGAACCAACCCGTTTTTTTTCAGCTCTGCATTCCGTTTAGCCATTTGTTCCTTGGCCTTGCGAACTTGTTCTCTATTCTGTTCTCTGTTTTGACGTTGAACCTCTTCCATCCGCTTTTGGTCGATAAAATCATTTACTGCGTTGATATAAAACGGATAGGTCATTACTAATACGCCGGTTAGGAAGACTATGATCATGAAAATTTTGCTGAACATTTGCCGCTTAGGACTTCGGGTTTTAGGCGAGTGTTTCAAACTACTTCACCTTACTTTCAATAATAAAATGGGTAATCTTCTGTTTAATATTTTTATAACTGCGGTGTTTAATAATCTTGAATTTTTGATCCTTTAAGCGCCAGATCTTCCCTTTGACACTTAAACCATTTTCCGTTTCTACGCGATAAACACCGCCAGGAATGTGCTGAAACTCAATCTTGCCAAAACGATCGCTGACCGTATGGACTAGTTTACCCTCAAAACGAACCACGTCATTTTTTTGTGTCAACAATGCCCGTACGCCTGGCAACGGCTCACCATTTTCATATAAATAAAAGACAAAATTGTAATTGCGTTTTTTCGATTGATACAAGATGACTTTGCGCCAAACAAAATAGCCGAAAAGCAGTATGAAGAACAGACAGCCCGCTGCTAAATAATAAACCCGCCGACGATGGTATTTTTCGGTTTCTTTAATTTTTTTAGCTGCCTCAACTGGGTAGGCTACTCGATGACCGGTAACCAATAAACGATGACTATTCACACCATAAGGCGTACAGGTGAGTAAAGTGACAATATCACGGTTCTTTTCAATTTTGAGTGCATCAAACCCGTCAGGTTCCACGACTTTGATCCGATCAACCTGATAAGCTAATTTTTTCCCTTCAATATGTAAAAAAAAGCGGTCCTTTTTTTGGAGTGATTCTAAATCAGTAAACAGTTTCTTTTCTGGCAAGCCCGTGTGACCGGTAAGTACAGAATGCGTACTTTTCCCACCTACTGGAAAAGAAGTCCCTTGCAACACCGTTGCCCCTTTATCTAGTAAAAAATCATTGGTTTCATCATAAACAGGCAGACTGACCTTTATTTTAGGAATAAAGATTGCCCCGATCATATGCTCCTCAAAATATTCTTTTTTAGGACTCTTGGTCCCCCGCAAAGACGTTTCAAAGGGGTCCTCAAAGCTACCGGCGCCAGGAATGATTGTTTTTAACTTTTTGTTTTCCTTTTCCAACTTTTCAAGGCGCTTTTTCTTATCCGCTTCCGATCGCGCCTCCATTTTATCTTGAACTTCTTCCAGTCGCTGCTGATCAATGTAATTATTGATGGAGTCAACAATAAATGGGTACATAAAAATTAAGAAACCTGTGATGAACATAACCGCGATTGACAACTTTAATAACAGATCAACCTTATCTCTTCTATTCGGTTTACTCATTTTGACCCACCTCCCCTACTATGCCAATTTTCGCATACTAATTATCAAAAGAGAAATTCCAATTGTAAAATTTCTTTCAACTATTTGGGTACAAACAGCATGAAAACGCAACGTTTCGCGGATTAAACAAGAATAAAGCCAACCAAAAAATGAGGATGATTTTGCTATAATTTTTAAAAAAAAGTATACAAAATCCCCCCAGAAATCAGCTCGCTTGTCTAACTTCTAGGGGGATTAATTTTTCAGAGAAATTCTTAATTTCTTATTTCGTTCGATTAGTTAAGCTTTCAACTCTTCGACTAATATTTCTAATTCGTCTAAGCGTTGAGCAAAGATTTCCATAGCATCCTCGATATAGGTCGGCTGAGTCATATCAACACCAGCTTTTTTCATGACCTCGATTGGGTAATTGCTGCTGCCAGATTTTAAATAAGCTAAATATTTTTCCAACGCATCGGGCTCACCTTCGACAATTCGCTTTGCCAAGGCACTGGCCGCTGAAAAACCTGTCGCATATTGGTACACATAATAATTGTAATAAAAATGAGGAATTCTTGACCACTCGTCTTTGATTTCTTCATCGTTTACGACGATTGGCCCATAATATTTGGCATTCAACTCACCATAAAACTTACTTAAGTATTCACTTGTTAACGGATTCCCTGCAGCATCTTCTGTGTGAATGAAATGTTCAAACTCCGCAAATTGGGTTTGACGGAAGATCGTACCCTTGAAGCCGTCCAAATAATGATTGATGATATAGGCGCGGATTTTAGGATCTTTTTCCGTTTCTAATAAGTAACTAGTTAACAGATTTTCATTAGTCGTTGAAGCAATTTCTGCTAAAAAGATCGAATAGTCACCATAGACGTAAGGTTGCGTGTGACGAGTGAGATAGCTGTGGACGCTGTGCCCCATTTCATGAACCAGTGTGTAGAGCTCATCCAAACGATCATGCCAATTCAAAAGAATATAAGGCTGTGTATCATATGCACCTGAAGAGTACGCACCACTGCGTTTTCCTTGATTCTCCACTACGTCAATCCAGCGTTCAGCAAAAGCTTCTTTTACAATCGCTAAGTATTCTTCACCTAATGGTTTCAAAGCTTCCAATGCTTTTTCTTGCGCTTCTTCATAGGTGAACTTGATTGGTGCTTCTGCTAATAGTGGGGTGTATAAATCATACATATGCAGTTCATCAAGCCCTAATAATTCCTTGCGTAGCTCAACATACCGATGCAGCAGAGGCAAGTATTGATTAACGACTAAAGTCAATGTTTCATAGACATCTTCTGGAATATGATTGCTGCTTAAAGCTGCGGCCCGTGCGGAACTATAGCCGCGGACTTTTGCTTTATAGTTATGAGACTTAACATGAGTGCTCAAGGTTGAAGCAAAAGTATTGCGAAATTGATGATAAACAGAATACAAGGCTTTGAACGCCTGCTCCCGTACATTACGATCGGTACTTTCCAGTAATTGACCATAAACCCCGTGAGTCAATTGGACATTTTCCCCAGCTTCATTTTTTACTACTGGAAATTTTAAATCGGCGTTGTTCATGACTGAGAAAGTATCTGCCGAACTGCCAAAGATCTCACTGGCACCCGCTAACAAAGCTTCTTGGTCTGCTGGTAAAATATGCGCTCTTTCAGAAATAATCTGTTCAACAAAATGACGATACAATTCTAATTTAGGTTCTGTTACAAAAAAGGCCCAAATTTCTTGGTCTGAAAGTTGCAGTAGCTCTGGTTCAAACCAGCTGACGGCTTCACTGACTTGTGCAATCAAAGTCGACGCTCGCGCATAAAGTGCTTGATTCGTCGTATTGGCTGTATCTTCATCATTTTTTAAATGAGCATAGACATAGATAACTTCTGCTTTGCGATAAATATCTAAAACATATTCAATCGCTGCTAAAAATTTTTCGGCACTTTGACCGAGGGTACCTTTGACCTGTTCAACTTCTGCTAATTCAGCAGATAAAGCTTGAAATTTTTCTTCGAAAGCAGCATCATCTGCGAATATTTTAGTTAAGTCCCAAGTCAGTTCAGTCGGTACTTCTTGCCGTTTTGGCAATTGTTTTGCTTCACTCATAAAAACACTCCTAACTTGTTTGTAAGGTTCCTCTTTCGCTCATTTTAACAAAGTCTTTGTTTGCTAAAATGAGCTTTCGAAGAGTCACTCTCATCTTTTAATCACCCCTAATCTTAACACAATTTCGTAAAAAGTATTTTTTAGACGATCAACTAAATAAAATTTTTAGCCTTTCTTTGACAAAAAATGGCTTCAAGATACAGTCGTTCCAAAATCTCCCGCTGATCGATGCGATCAAAGATCCATTCCAGTTGACTTGCTTGCCGATAGTTCAAAAATTTTTGAAAAATCAACGAAGCATTTTTAGCAAACTTTTGAAACATATAGCGAAAGACTAAAATATCATCCTGATAAAAGAAACGATAACGACTAGGAAAATACATCCACTCCGGTAAATACAACACATGCCGCCGTTCTTGATAAAAATACTGTTGCATTCGATGAATACTTTGATTTTTTTGAACTAGTTTCTGACTCAACACCTGCTTGCTGAGCTGAATACTTTTACTTGTCAGCAGAAGCTGCGGGGGAGGTTTTGTGACTGTGGTCTGAAAAATCTCTGTCAAGGGCAAAGAATAACTTGGCCAACGTTGCTCATAGTAAACGCAGTGATCCAGTTCATGAATATGATAAAGCAAGCGCAAGTAATCGGCTTCCAAAAGCCACAAGTGAACCCCTCTCGTTTTATCAAAGGAACAAAATTGTCGTTGCAGAGGAGTGAATTTTACTTTGGGCCAAAGTCTTTTTCCTAACAACCACCAATCTTGGTAGTCTTTTTGCTGATACCCCCTGATTCTCTCTGCTAAGCGGGCGCTCCTTAGCGACGAACACTGAATTTCTACGGCTAAACGCTTGTGCAGCAAATCGGGACGTTGCGGGAGATCGGCTAAAGGCGCCTCCATTCGCCAATTTCCTTCAGATTGGTTTCCCCATGTATAAAAAAGTTGTTTTAACTGCAGATGTTCGACCGTTTCTCCTTCGCTTAACCCTTGGCACCGTCCTTTTTGATTATGAGCAAAGTGCGGAATCTTAATTTTTCCCGCTTTACGGACTAGACGTTCGCCGCAATCCGGGCAATAATATCTTTGTCCATCTTGGGTTTCTGAAGCATTAATTAGTTCTTTTTCTGCCGTATATGCAATTAACATCTTCTTCACCTCGAAAAAAGATACGCAAGCGCCTAACAAATTTGTCTGCGAACGCCAGGTTAGTTGAAATCTATCTATAAAAAAAGCGCAAAAAAAGACCATTGTCCCAAAGAACAATGGTTTGCTTACTATTTAGTTAAAGTGAGCCCGCGTAATTGAAATCGCATCACGTTGCATAATCAGTTTTCCATATTCCTCTAACATCTCAGTCGAAACTGAAGTGTTTTGAGTATATTCCAGAATTTCTGCTACAACATCTGCTACTCCAAACTCACCGAAAATCTCAGGATCAAAATAAACTTGTAAATAATACGTCTCATTCAATAGATATAAATCACACCAAGCATCATCTAAAAAATGATAATTGGCTAGTTCAATCATATTCTCAAAACTGCTTAATTGAAAAATTCGTAAACAACTGCTTTTTTCATCCTCTTCAAGACTCTCAGAATTAGCTAAAATTTGTTGGCGAATCAATTGATCAAAATCATCCGTTTCAAATTCGGTTGAATTATTCATTTTATTGATATCTTCAGGTGTCAGATTTTTGCTAATAAATAGTTCTAATCCGTCATTCTTTGGCAAAACTTGGAAAGTGACCGCTTCACTACTCTTGAATTCATCTTCAACATCGACTTCTTCTAAAATACTGTAAAAAAAGGTTTCGATCTCACGGTGGTTCCCCAGTAAATCTAAAAAGGTAATCCCACGTTCAGCCAAATCCTCATTTTCAATAATGACTCGGATTGTATTCTCATTGATGTGTTCCATCTCCATTTTGGCACACCTCACTTTAAAGATAGATTATATGTTCATTGTAACTGATTCCGTTTAAAAGTAAAGAAAGCCGACGAATTTTATTAAATTCCTATAAACAAAGGACTCCTTACAGTAACTTACCCATAATCCCATTAAAAATCAAAGGGCCTTATCTAACCTATCTTCATTCCGTTAAAAAGATGACTATTCCTCAATTCGTTGTTAGACTAAGGTATACCATCTAGGAGGGTTTCAAATGATAAAAAATATTGTCTTTGATTTAGGAAATGTTTTGGTTGATTTTGATCCGGCACGCTTTGTCCGTGAAAAAACGAGCGATAAATCCCAACAAAAGTTACTGATGACAGAAATTTTCGGTTCCGTGGATTGGCTACGCTTTGATAAAGGTACGATAACTAAAGAAGAATTTTTGCAGACTGTTGCAGCTCGTTTACCAAAAGAACTTCATGATATGGCAGAGGAATTATTAAGCACTTGGTATGAGGGACTGCATTCCTTACCTCAAATGGCTGAACTTCCGCAACAATTAAAAGATAATGGACTGGATATCTACCTACTTTCAAATGCGCCACAAGATTATTATCTATTTGAAGATAAAGTTCCTAGCTATCACGCTTTTGATGGCTTCTTTATCTCTTCAGACTGGAAATTAGCCAAACCAGACCACCAGATCTTTCAATCCTTCTACAGCCATTTCCGGTTAAATCCAGCAGAATGCTACTTTATCGATGATACTGCCGCCAATATTTTAGCAGCTGAAGAAACTGGAATGAAAGGCTTTCATTTTAGAAAGAACTACACTGACTTAGAACAAGAACTGCTCTCACTAGGGATACTATAAAAAATAGGGTCAAACGACGAACTTATCGATCGTTTGACCCTATTTAAAAATGCCTCGCGCATGCGAGGCATTCACTCTATAATCCAGCCATTAATTGGGCTTGTCGTAATTCATATTGGCGAACATCACGCGGTAAGAAACGACGAATTTCATCTTCATTAAAGCCAACTTGCAAACGTTTTTCATCGATCATAATCGGACGACGCAACAATCCAGGATTTTCTTTAACTAAATCCAATAATTCTTTCAGTGACAACTCATCTAAATCCATGTTCAACTTTTGGAAAACCTTCGAGCGTGTCGAAATGATTTCTTCAGTTCCATCTTCAGTCATTTGTAAAATAGCTTTCAACTCATCGATGTTCAATGGCTCAGAAAAGATATTTCGTTCAACATAAGGAATCTCATGTTCCTGTAGCCAAGCACGTGCTTTCCGACATGATGTACAACTAGGGGAAGTATATAGTGTTAACATGCATATCACTCCTTTTCTTGACTCTCAAATTTTGTAACAGGTATTACTTGTCTCCTGCTATCTGTTTCTATTATACAAAAAAAAGGTAACAAAAAAAAGAGTCAGTTTGCTTTTTTTTTATAAATATTAACGTTATTTAATATTTACTAACGGATTAAAAGCTATCATGACACTCAAGACTTGTTAAGATGAGAAAACAATGGTGCAGCTCTCATTTGATTGTTCTGTATAACAACACAGGCATCTGTATCATTATAATTGATTTTTTTACAATCTAGCATATTTAATTCAAAAAAAGAATTTTTTTATTTTACAAATATTTAAATTTTTTCTTTAAAAAAGAATAAACTAGTATGAACAAAACTCGATACAACAAGTCTTTTTTTAAATTATTCTATTTTAGTTAAAATAATAAAGCACACACGTTATTATTTTATAGTTATTTTATATCAGTTCTCTAGTCATTTTTCTGTACCAAATTTTATCCTTTATATCCCTTATAATAATAGATACAGCTTACATAAATGCAAAAAAAGATAAAAAAAACACGGCATTTAGGAAAATTGGTAGACCTTGTTTTTACACGAACCTCTAACTTTCCAATCATTATTTTTTTCCACGGGAATATTTTTGATTGGCGATTACCGGTGTTTTTTTCACCGTTTTGTTAGAAATATAACATAACAGATTTTATCTACATAAGCAGCTTTATTGCTCAACCGGAAAAAAATTTTCTTTTTTGCTATAATGAAACCATTCAAGTAGCTGTAAAAGATTCAGGCCCGCTGCTACAATGATCCACCAATATTTTTTAGGAATAGGAGTGTACTCATGTTTCAAGGAATTGTATTTGATTTGGATGATACCTTATACCAACAACAGTCTCCCTTTGCCGAAGCGATCACCCGTTTATTTCCAAACTTTCCAGCTGATAAAATGAACCCACTATTTATTCGGTTTCGCCATTATAGTGATCTTCATTATATGAAATCAATCACTGGTGAGTGGAGTCTAGAAAAAATGCGTTACGAACGAATTCGGCAAGCTCTTGCAGATTTTTCTTTTGTGCCATCAGATACTGAATTGATGGCTTTTCAAACTGCTTATGATCAAGCTTTAAAAACCATAAGCTTGCCTGATGAAATAATTGCTGCTTTGACTTTTCTCAAGCAACAGCCGCTCTCATTGGGAATTATCACTAATGGACCAGTAAAACGGCAAACAGATAAACTCAATGCTTTACAGCTCACTCGTTGGTTTACTCCTGAAAATATTTTGATTTCTGACGGTGTAGAGATTCAAAAACCCGATCCAGCAATCTTTCAATTAATGGAGCAACACTTGAAGCTTCCTGCTGAATCGCTACTGTATATCGGTGATAGTTACGACAACGATGTGGTCGGTGCTAAAGCCGCCGGTTGGTCTGTCTGGTGGTTTAATCACCAAGACCGTGATCTCCCTGCAGAACACATTGCCTTCGAAAAGGAAATCAAAAGCTTTGAAGAACTCGCTAAAACACTTACTCGTTCTTCCCTTTGAGTTACACAATAAGGGCTGAGACATTCAGTTGTCCCAGCCCTTTATTTATAAAATAAACGAGAATCCAGAAATATTTTTTGAAATAGAACCTCTTCTTATCCGGCTCTATTCACCTAAGCTTAAAATCATACGAATATCCTCTTCAGTAAGTTTATTCGTTTGTTCCTCGTTACCTTGGATAACTTTTTGGAACAGCTCCCGTTTTTCATGCTGTAGTTGATTCATCCGTTCTTCAATGGTTCCTTCTGCAATCATTCGCCAAACTTCAACGACTTTCTTCTGACCGATTCGATGCGCTCGACCGGCTGCTTGTTCTTCCACAGCTGGATTCCACCATAAGTCATACAAGATGACCGTATCAGCACCCGTTAGGTTCAAGCCAGTCCCACCAGCTTTTAAGGAAATCAAAAAGACATCTTTTTCACCTGCATTGAAAGCATCGACCATTTTTAACCGCTCTGAAACTTTGGTGCTGCCCCGAAGATAAAAGCTAGAAATTCCTTGATCAGCAAATTCCTTTTCAATAATTGAAAGCATACTAGTAAATTGCGAGAACAGAAGAACCCGTCTGCCATTTTCTTTTGCCGCTTGGATCAGATCCTTCACTTGTTCCAACTTACCTGAGCCGCCATCATAACCTTCAATAAAGAGTCGAGGATCATCACAGATTTGCCGTAAGCGCGTTAATCCCGCGAGAATGCTAACCCGTTGTTTACGGAATGTCGCTGAATCCATTTGATCAACTTCTTGACGCATCCGTTTTAAATAAGCTAGATAAACAGTCTTCTGTTCTTCTGTTAAACTGCTCAACACATTGGATTCAATCCGTTCTGGCAATTCTTGTAAGACGGTCTTTTTATCTCGCCGTAAAACAAATGGTTGGATCATCTTAGCGATCTCAGAGACCGCCATTTGGCGAAAGCGCCCAATGCTTGGGAAAAAGCCCGGCATAACCGTTTGAAACAACGACCAAAGTTCCTCTAAATTATTCTCAATCGGTGTCCCGCTTAAGGCAAAACGATGGGGAATAGCTAAATTGCGCAATGCACTGGATGTTTTAGTTGAGGCATTTTTCACCATTTGCGCCTCATCTAGTATCAAATACTGATAACCCATTTTTTCATGTAACTCGATATCCTGACGCAGACTGGCATAAGAAGTAATCACAATTTCATCCGCTTCCGCTAGTAATTGCTCCCGCTCACTGCGACTGCCAGAGATAACGATTGAGCTCAGTGAGGGCGCAAATTTCTTGATCTCTGCCTGCCAGTTATAAATCAGGCTGGCCGGGGTCACAATCAACGCCTTGATCGGCTGTTGTTTTCTTTCCGCCAATAAGAACGTAATGACTTGGATTGTTTTCCCAAGCCCCATCTCGTCGGCTAAAATCCCGCCGAAACCATAGTCACTTAGCATTTTCAACCAGCGGAAACCCGCTTCTTGATAAGGTCGTAAGGTCGCTTGCAAATTGTCTGGCAAGTCTACTTGATAGTCTTCTGGATGAGTCAAATCATGCACCATCGCAGTAAAACTTTCACTGAACTGTGCTTGTGGATTATCCTTCAAGCGTTGCTCCAGCATCAAGCCTTGGCTCTTCGGCAAACGAATCAAGCCATCTTTGGCATTGATCTTTTCACGTAATTGTCCAATCATCTCACTCGTTTGCTGAAATGCCTCTGAGTCAAAGGACAAGACTTCGCCATTATCTAAAGTGTAAAAGCGGTCTTTGCGCAATAGGCTATTTAAAACTTGATCAATCTCATTATCATCGATTCCAGTAACATCGAATTTGATGTCCAGCCAAGAGCCTTCCTGATCAACTTCAATCGTTGGTTGGAACTCTTCCCCATCTAAAAATAGTTGACGAAGTTTTTTCCCCATCCGAACCTCAGCATATTTTCTAAATTCTTCTACCTCTACTTTAAAGAAGTAATAGAGATTATCCTTCACTGGTAATTTTTTTTCAAAGCCAGTGTCGATTTTTTGATAACGATAAGCATCAAAAAGCGCTAAAATTTGCTGCTCTTTTTTTCGATCCCGTAAGATTTCAACATTATTGGGCAGTTTTGGCTGATGGGCTTCATTCGTAGAGAAATAGGCATTTCCGTAATGAAACTCGGCTTCAGCTTTAATCATCCCTTTAATCTTACGGAAAATGACCACCGCTCGTAATGGTTCCTCTTTCATAAGTTCGGCCACATCATCCATCACAATCACTCGACCAATTTTTCGCAAATAGGGAAATACATCCGTGAATAGTTGGGAAAGCTGGCGTTGTTCATAGCCGATCACCGGCTCTTTCAATCGTTTCATCAGCTGCTTCAACGTAATATACGTATCCTGCTGTTCCTGTGTCATCAAATAGTAGGAATTTTCAACAAAACCTACGAAATAATTACTATAATAGCTAGTAAAATCATCATCGATCGTTAAACCAAAATCATTCTCCCCACGTTTTTCTAAAGTAAACAGCAAGGGCAATTCTTGTCCCTCATGAACTTCAGTGTAGGTTTTTTCACCTAATTTGATACTCAAATTTCCCGTCTTTTCCATCGCTGTTAACAACTCTTGGAAACGATGAACTGGCAGTAATAAATAGCGCTTATCTAATTTGCCTTTTACTTGCAATCCCGTTTTACCCAATAATTGATAGGTCTCGCTGACACCGACTAAATCTTCAATCAGATCTCGACATTTCGGATCAAAAGCACCGGCTTCGATTTGAAACTTGTACTGTTTATTGACTGTATAAGCGGAATCCGTTTGATAAGCATGAAGAAAATCATAGAGATTCTTCACGATATAGCTGCGTTTATTTACATTACTGCCGATTCGCAAGGAGACAGCCAGCACGTCCAATTCAGGGTGATACGGATTGGTCGGAAGTGCCTCGACCACAAATTCGACAAATAAAGACTGCAAAGGTTCTGCTTCTTTTTCCAAACGCGCAAAGCCTTGGTTCAACAAATCAGCGAACGATACGCCGCTCTCCATTTTTTTCGGTAAAACAGTCTCTGGTTTAATGACTCGAGACAAACCTTTTTCTCGTAAATATAATTCTACCGCTACCGTATGCTTGCAATACCCATGCTCTTCCCAATAAGGACAAGCACAAATATCATTTTCTTTTCCGCTGCCATCTAAGTCAACCAGATAAAGTTCACTGCCTAATACTTCACCGTGCCAAACGCGGCGTGCTGGATCTGCCTCAACCGACAAGACCCGTCCTTCTTTTAAATAGGTTCTGCCGCGCTCAATCACTTTTTCTGGAATACTCCATCTCATTTACCTTTCACTCCATCCTTCTAGCTGGTAACGAATGCTACTGCGCCCCGTTCCGCTAGTCTCCACAATAATTTGTTGCGGAATTCGTTCTTTCAACTCCCGTACGTGACTAATAATACCAATCATACGTCCCGCACTTTCAATTCCGGCTAGAGCCTCCATCGCCATTTCTAGCGCTTCTTCGTCCAACGATCCGAAACCTTCATCGATAAACAATGCTTCGATCGTTACTCCACCGGCCTGATTTTGAATGACTTCCGCCAGTCCTAAAGCTAATGACAACGCTGCGATAAAACTTTCGCCCCCAGACAAAGTATGAGAACTGCGGGTGGCACCGGCATTGTCGTCATAGACATTGATTTCTAAGCCAGTATTTCCTTTGGAACGTCCGACTTCTTGTTTCAATTCAAAGCGATACCGACCTTTTGTCAGCTGATGCAACTGCTGATTGGCACTTTGCAGTACTTCGGCTAAATACCACTGTAGAACATAGCGCTCTAAACTGATTTTTTGCGGGTTATCACCGTTCATCGTTTGATAGAGTTGGATCAGCTGGCTTAATTCAGCTAACTGCCCTTTGCTTTGTTCCTGCAAGGCTGAAATTGCCTCCACCAGTTTCCGCTGTTGCTGCAGTTGATTTTCTTGGGCATAATAATGCTGCTGCGCTTCCATCACAGCGCTTTCGCTAGCATTTACTAAATCCTGTAAACGTTCCATTTCTGGGGGTGTTTGTCCATTAATAAGCACCAGTAATCTTTTTTGGCGATCTTTCAAAACTACTAGCTGTTGGTCAAACTCCGCCAGCGCTTTTTCTAACTGAACAAGATTAAGCGCTGGCGCGGTTAATTCTTCAATGGTCAGTCCTGCTTCGGCTAATTGTTTTGCCAACATGGCTTGATAATGCTGTAATTGTACCGCCGTCTCCTGCTGTTGTTTTGCCAAAAGTTTTTGATTTTCTTGCAGTCGAATTTGCTGCTGTTCAAGTTCTTTCGTCCAGACTTGATGGGCTTGCAACTGCGTTTTGAAATCCGCTAACCCTTGGTTTAATTCATTAATTCGCAATGTTAATTCAGGTAATTGCCACTCAGCTGTTTGTTCCTCCACGCTTGTTAACCGGCCTAGCAAGGTTTGCAGCTCACTATTAACCGTATTCAAGCCGTTCTCAACCTCAGCTTTGTTCTTTTGCTGTTTTTCTAGTTCAGTCGTCACTGCTTGCAGTTTCTGCTTCACTTCAGCTATCTCTGCTAGAGACGTCGTCGTCTCTATTTTTCGCGCGATCAAAAATTCAGCGAGCTCAGAAAGCTCTGAGCTGACCTCCGCTTGATAATAATTTTTCAGCTCAAGCTGGCAAGCATCCACGCGCTGCACAAAAGTTTTTTGCCCACTCAGACGATCCTCCTGTAATTGATCGAAGGTTTTCATCGCAATTTCGTAACGCGCTTGTACCTGCTCGCGAATCAATTCCAATTGTTTGATCCGTGCTTCTTGACCTTCCAGTGCCATTTGCAGCTGGACCAAATCATCACCTACCAACTCACTGTGCTGTGCAGGATTTGGATGTTCTTTTGACCCGCAGACCGGGCAAGGCTCTCCGGGAAGCAAGTCTCTACTTAAACGGGCAATTTCCGCAGCCGCCCATTTACTTTTTAATTTTTTATATTCAGCGGTTTCACTAGTTAACTGATTGCTAGTCCGGCTAGCGGTTTCCACGAATTGTGCTAGTTTGATCTGCTGATCTTCCTCTTCTTCTTGTTGCTCAAAGATCTGTTGGGCCAGCATTTGTAGTTGGTCGATGTTTTGTTGGAACTGTAATTCTTCATACCGTCGATCTTGCCATTTTTTTTCAGCACTTTGTTTTGTTGCTAAAACTTTACGCTCGCCCTCAAGCTTTTCAGCTTGTTGCTGAAGCAGAGTTGAGGCTGCCTCATACTCATCTTGCTTTTTCATCAACAACTCTTTTTGCCTCAAAAGCTGAGCTTTTTGTTCCACTAAGGGCAGGAGTGCTGTTAATTTCTGTAAAATTTGCTCTTGTTCTTGCCACTTAGAATGCTGCTGTTCGTATTCTGTCGCCTGTTGCTGACATTCCGTGATTTGCTGCGTTAATTCTACCGAACGCTTCTGATACTCCGCCGCTTCATGTTGCTGTCGCGCTTGCAGTTCTGCTAACTCTTGGCTCCGTTCATAAGTCGGTCGCAACTTTTCCATTTCTTTTGCCTGACGCAACTGCCGCTGCTTTTCAGTCTGTTCGGGTAAGCGAGCTTCTAATTTTTGAAGTTGCTCTTCAGTTTCCTGCGCTTGACTGAAATTCTCAGTCAGCTCTTGTGCTTTTTGCAATTCCTGCTGCTGTTCTTTTTGCTTCATTTGCAGCTGAATAAGCTCTGTCTGACGCTTTTGCAGTGTTTGTTCTTCTGCTTCTAAATAAGCTTGCGCAAAACGAAGAGATTCTTCATAAGTCGCTCCCTTTTCGGCAATAATCTGCTGAAATAATTGATCGATCCGCGTCGTCAACTCACTTACCGACTTTTCAAGCTCCGTTTTTTGAACTTTCAGGCTATCTGTAAAATTACGATAAATACTAGTTCCAAATAAACTGCGTAAAACGGCTTCTTTTTCGGTGCTATTCGCATTTAAAAAGGTCCGGAATTCCCCTTGCGGCAACATCACAATCTGACGAAATTGGTCTTTTTGTAAGTGCAGAATTTGGTAAATCACTTCGTTAACAGCATCTACTTTAGTATAAGCTTCTGCTTCTTGACCCTCATCATTGAAAATACTCAATTGAACTTTTTGATTTTTGGTCGTTTCGCCTTTGCCATTTTTCTTAGCCAAAGTTTGTTTGGGCCAACGTTCGATCAAATAATTGCGGCCCTGATGTTCAAACAAAAACTGAACGCGGGTTTCTTCCGTTGGTTCGGCAAAGGAGGAGCGGATTTCATTAGAGGAGCGAATCCCACCCGACGCATC
>WPCI01088934.1_pt1 | contig 29411 bp, 28 predicted proteins | sample 5399871 | NCBI WGS metagenome assembly WPCI01 (sample SAMN12869469, study PRJNA574797) | sludge metagenome | isolation source: wastewater treatment of pH7 | place: China:Beijing | collected 2019-05-20 | reverse complement strand
GAACTGCGTCTCAACTGAGGCTGCGTATTATAGAGCCGCAAACTCGCCTGTCAACACCCTTTTGAAAATTTCTTTTCTGTCTGTCTGGCGTTGCCTGACAGGGCCGTTGAAAGGAGTGCGCATTCTACACCGCAAAAACTGTCTGTCAACCCTTGCAGGAAAATTTGGCCAGCATCCGGTAGAAACGGGCAGTCGTAACAGCCGTCACCTGCCCTAACCGTGGACCAGCCTCCGACAGCCAACAGTACGTTACCCCTTCGAGCGAATCCTGCGCAGGCGCAGCGCCAGATTTACCGGGCCGGACGCCGCATACACCAGGAACAACAGCAGCAATACCCGGGGCGGATCACTGAAGACCACGGCAAACCCCAGCACTGCAACCAGCATCATCACGAAAGGCACCCGTCCTTTCAGATCCAGATCCTTGAAGCTGTAATACTTGATATTGCTGACCATCAACAAGCCGGCCACAGCCACCACAGCTGCAAACAGCAGACTGGCCAGCACTGGCATGTTTTGCCCATAGACATCATGTTCACTGACAGCCCAGACCAGCCCGGCCACCACGCCAGCAGCAGCCGGACTGGCCAGCCCGATGAACCAGCGCTTGTCGACAACACCGATCTGCGTATTGAAACGCGCCAGACGCAGGGCGGCGCAGGCCGCATAGATGAAGGCCACAGTCAGACCGACATTGCCCAGTTCCGACAGCCCCCACTTGTATGAGAGCAGGGCCGGTGCCACACCAAAGGCAACCATGTCCGACATCGAGTCATACTCGGCGCCAAAAGCACTCTGGGTATTGGTCATGCGTGCTACCCGGCCATCCAGGCCATCAAGCACCATGGCCACGAAAATCGCCGCACAGGCGACATAGAAGTTCTCGTTGATGGCACACACAATCGCATAAAAGCCGGCAAACAGATTGGCCGTGGTGAACAGGTTGGGCAACAGATAGACTCCCCGGTGACGCACTTTCCGCCCCTGCTCGTCATGCCACTCCTCTTCGTGCTCGCCAACCGGCAATATGCTTTCCAGAACCCGCTCGGCGTCGTTCCTGTTGGTCTGTGGTTTCTCGCTCATGCTGTGTTATCCATCAAATTACGTTCAGTACACGGGCAGATTTTACCGTATTTCTCCCCATAAAAGAAAAGCGCGGCATCAGGGCCGCGCTTTTCTTCAGGTGGATGGCAATCAGTTCTTGCTCTTGTCCACGATCTTGTTGGCTGCAATCCATGGCATCATGGCACGCAGCTTCTCGCCGACCTGCTCGATCGGATGGGCTGCGTTGTTGCGACGCCATGCGGTCATGGACGGGTAATTGGTGGCACCTTCGGTGATGAACATCTTGGCGTACTCACCGTTCTGGATGCGCTTCAGCGCATTGCGCATGGCGGCCTTGGACTGCTCGTTGATCACTTCCGGGCCGGTTACGTACTCACCGTACTCGGCGTTGTTGGAAATGGAGTAGTTCATGTTGGCGATACCGCCCTCGAACATCAGGTCAACGATCAGCTTCAGCTCGTGCAAGCACTCGAAGTAGGCCATTTCCGGAGCGTAACCCGCTTCGGTCAGAACCTCGAAACCGGCCTTGACCAGCTCGACAGTACCACCGCAGAGAACAGCCTGCTCACCGAACAGGTCGGTTTCGGTCTCGTCCTTGAAGGTGGTTTCGATGATGCCGGTACGGCCACCGCCCACACCACTGGCGTAGGACAGGGCAACATTCTTGGCGTTGCCGCTGGCGTCCTGGTAGATGGCGATCAGGTCAGGGATACCGCCGCCGCGCACGAACTCGGAACGCACAGTGTGGCCAGGTGCCTTGGGGGCAACCATGATCACGTCCAGGTCAGCGCGAGGTACGACCTGGTTGTAGTGGATGGAGAAACCGTGGGCAAAGGCCAGAGTGGCGCCCTTTTTCAGGTTCGGCTCCAGTTCTTCACGGTACAGCTTGCCCTGGAACTCGTCCGGAGTCAGCACCATGACCACATCAGCCTGTTGCACGGCAGTGGCAACATCGGCAACTTTCAGGCCGTGGGCCTCTGCCTTGGCAATGGAGCTGGAGCCGGCACGCAGGCCAACGGTGACGTCCACACCGGAATCCTTCAGGTTGCAGGCATGGGCATGGCCCTGGGAGCCGTAACCGATGATGGCAACTTTCTTGCCCTGGATGATGGACAGATCACAGTCTTTGTCGTAATACACTTGCATGAAACGCTCCTCAAGCGGGAGAGGCCCCTGCCCCTCCCCGGGGTTGGATTAAAGGCTTAATACTTTGTCGCCACGGGCGATACCGGTTACACCGCTGCGCACCACCTCGACGATGGAGGCGGCACCCACGGCCTGGATAAAGCTGTCGAGTTTATCCGTTGTGCCGGCAAGTTGCACGGTATAAATACTGGGGGTTACGTCCACGATCTGGCCACGGAAAATGTCCGCTGTACGCTTCACTTCCGCGCGCTGGGCACCACTGGCCTTGATTTTGACCAGCATCAGCTCACGCTCGATGTGGGCGCTCTCGGACAGGTCGACCAGTTTGACCACCTCGATCAGCTTGTTCAGGTTCTTGGTGATCTGCTCGATCACCTCTTCCTTGCCGATGGTGGTCAGGGTCAGGCGGGACAGGGTCGGATCTTCAGTGGCCGCAACCGTCAGGCTTTCAATGTTGTAGTTGCGCTGGGAGAACAGTCCGATTACACGGGACAGGGCACCGGGTTCGTTTTCCATCAGCAATGAAATGATGTGTCTCATGATCAGGTACGCTCCGTTTTGCTCAACCACATGTCGCGCATTGCGCCATCACGAATCTGCATGGGGTAAACGTGCTCGCTGGTATCCACCTGGATATCCAGGAACACCAACCGGTCCTTCAGCGCGAAGGCTTCTTCCATCTTCGGCTTGAGGTCCTTCAGGTCGGTGATGCGGATACCCACATGACCATAGGCCTCGGCCAGTTTGATGAAGTCCGGTAATGATTCCATGTAGGAGTGCGAGTAACGGCTGTTGTACTGCATGTCCTGCCACTGGCGCACCATGCCCAGAGCACCGTTGTTGAGGTTGACAATCTTGACCGGCAGATCGTATTGCAAGCAGGTCGACAGTTCCTGGATGTTCATCTGGATGCTGCCCTCGCCCGTCACACAGGCAACGGTCTCATCGGGGAAGCTCAGCTTGATGCCCATGGCGGCAGGGAAACCAAAGCCCATGGTGCCCAGGCCACCGGAGTTGATCCAGCGGTTCGGCTTGTCGAAACGGTAATACTGCGCGGCAAACATCTGGTGCTGGCCTACGTCGGAAGTGATGTAGGCATCGCCACCGGTCACGTCCATCAGCGTCTCGATCACCGCCTGCGGCTTGATGATGCTGCCGTCGCCTTCGTTGTACGGGAACAGGCGGCCATTGCCGCGCCACTCATCGATCTGCTTCCACCAGCTGTTGACGACGTTGGCATCCTGCTTGACATTCATGCTCTTGAGCTCGGCCAGCATGTCATCCAGCACGCTGTTGACCGGTCCGACAATCGGGATGTCGGCCTTGATGGTCTTGGAAATGGTGGCCGGGTCAATGTCGATATGAATGATCTTGGCCGTCGGGCAGAACTTGGCCACGCCATTGACCACGCGGTCATCAAAGCGCGCACCGACGGCAAACAGCACGTCGCAGTGGTGCATCGCCAGATTGGCGGTATAGCTGCCGTGCATCCCGGGCATGCCCAGGAACTGACGATCGGTACCGGGATAGGCACCCAGCCCCATCAGGGTATTGGTGACCGGCAGGTTGAGTGCCCTGGCCAGCTCGGTCAGCTGGCTGGACGCATGCCCGAGAACCACACCACCACCTGAGTACAGCAACGGCCGCTTGGCCGCCAGCAGCATCTCGACCGCCTTGCGGATCTGGCCGGAGTGGCCACGGGTTGGCGGCACATAGGAGCGCAGCTTGGCTTTCTTGGGATAGCTGTATTCGTACTTGTCGGTCGGGTTGGTCATATCCTTGGGGATATCCACCACCACCGGACCGGGACGGCCGGACTCGGCCAGATAGAAAGCTTTCTTGATCACCTCGGGGATTTCCGACGGATGCTTGACCATGAAGCTGTGCTTCACGATCGGGCGCGATACGCCAATCATGTCGGTTTCCTGGAAGGCATCGGTTCCCACTGCCGCGCTGGGCACCTGGCCGGAAATGACCACCATCGGAATGGAGTCCATGTAGGCGGTGGCAATGCCGGTCACGGCATTGGTGGCACCGGGGCCGGACGTCACCAGCACCACACCGGCCTTGCCGGTAGCTCGCGCATAGCCGTCGGCCATGTGGGTCGCAGCCTGCTCGTGGCGCACCAGAATATGGGTAAGATCATGCTCCTTGAACAGGGCATCGTAGATATGCAGCAGGGCACCGCCGGGGTAGCCGTAAATATACTTGACACCTTCGTCTCGCAAAGAGCGAACGACCATCTCAGCGCCGGATAACAATTCCACAGTAAACACCTCTAATACGCCAGAATCATGCTCGGACGAGCACTCTGAATATGGTTGCTGCACGCCTGGCCCGGGCGACGGTAGTCGCAGGCCATCTGCCCTTCCGGGCCGGCAGCTTAAGAAATCCTGCTCGGGACTTCCCACCCAGCACGAGGTAACGCGAACGGGTATAGCGAACGGTACCGATATGTACCTGGACCTGAATCTGTTTGCGCCAGCCTTTTTGAGGCTTGCAGCAATATGGAGATGAATTGTTGGGATTTATGTCCGGCAAGTCAAGCCATCACCTTAAAAACAAGAGTGTTTTCGAAAATATTGCAAGTTATTTGTTTTTTTGCTGTCCTGTTCGCAATTTTCATGCTCAAACCCTGGCTGCAGATGTTGTATCATCCAGCCACTATGTGTTTTGTCAGGACAAAAAGAATGCGGACACTTCCGATCATACTCTGCGCCGGTCTGCTGCTTTCCGGCATTACCTCTGTACAGGCCGCAACCGTCTACAAGTGGGTGGACAGCCAGGGGCAAACCCACTTCGGTTCACAGCCACCGCTTGGTCTGGACAGCGAACGCCTGAATACCCGTATTCACGCCCCGGCAGCGCAGGCAGGCAGCTCGGAGCAGGCAGCCACTGACGGGAGCGAAGAGCGGGCCCAGAAAGAAGCCGACCGGGAAGTGAAGCGCCAGGTCGCCCAGGAACAGGCAGAGCTAGAAACCTTTTGCCGCGACATGCGCACGCGTCTGGCCCAGCTGAAAAACAACCCGCGCCTGCTGGCCGAGGTTGACGGCCAGATGGTACGCCTGAGCGAAGAAGAGCGTCAGAACCGGATCCGCGAAACGGAAGAGAAAATCAGCGAATTCTGCAGCAGCTGACGGCTGCAAACCAGCTGCATGCAAGTGGTCAGGCTCCGGCCTGGCCGTGACGCTCCAGCAGGCGGTCAAAGCGCTTCAGGTGCCGACGCAAGGTTACCGTCCTGCCGGGCATTTCCATATAGGCCATCTCGGCCATTTCGGTGATCGCCGAACGGGCCGGCAACTCGCCGGCCTGCTCCAGCAGCGCCTTCATGCGCGGCAAAAATACCCACTGCAACCACTGCTCGAACGCCAGCGTATCAACACAGAACGGCTGGCTGCTGGCCAACGACTGCGCGCAGGGCTGCCGGCTTTCCCACCAGCCCAGACTGCGCAGCTCTGCCTCGATTTCCAGCAGGCAGTCGGCCAGCTCATGCACAACCGGCACCATTACATGAAGGCCCGGGCTTTCTGGCGCGCTTCGGCAGCACCCTGACTGTTGCCCTGCTTGTCCCGCGCTTCAGCAATCAGGTCCCACAGCCCGGCCTGCAGCCCGGCCCGGCCACTGCTATAGCTGAGCCCTCGCTGGGCCAGCTGCTCGGCTTGCGCCGCATCACCCTGCATCAGGCGGATCTCCGACAGACGATACAGAACCTGCGGCTCCTGCGGGGCAATGCGCAAGGCGCGCTCCAGACTGGAAGCCGCCCCGTTCAGGTCGCCATTGGCCCGCTGCTGTTGCGCGGTATTCAGCAGCGCCTGCACCGGTGCAGCAATCGTGCGGCTGGCACTGGCCACTTCCGGCACCGGATCGACAGCAATGGCAGCCGGCGAGTCAAACAGGTCCGCGCCGCTGCCCGCGTCAACCTGAATCGGCGTCGACGGATACTCACCGGCGGCAATTGCCGGCAACCCAGCCTCCGGTGGTGTCATGACGGTCACCACCGAGCTCTCCTCACCCTGGTTGACAACCGCACTGGCGCCCCCGCCCACATCACGCAGCGGGCCGGGCGACAGCCGGGTCCCCGACTCCACCACCGGAATCTCCCGTGGCGAAGTACTGGCACAACCCGCCAGCACACCCGCCCCCAGCAACACCGCACACATCATCTTGTTCACTATCTTACTCCTCGCCAACCATTGCCCTGCCGGGCCGCAACCCCGATATTAAACGCTGTCATCAGCGGTTTAGCCAGCCTTTTAGCCAGCCCCTGACCTTGCCACCCTCATCAGCCGGCTCCGGCACGGCCGGCAGGCCACAATAAAAGCCGGCTTCCGGCTCGCTGCCCCGCACATAGGGCATACGCACCACACCCGGGCAGGGTTCGCTGACCTGCAACCCTTGTTCGGGGTCCACCCACACCTCGGCAATTCCCTCCGGAACACTGGTCGACAATGATGTGGGCGCAGCACTGCGCATCAGCTCGGACCACAGCTGCAAGGCACCGGTAGCACCGGTCAGCGATGTCTTGCCGTTGTCATCACGTCCCATCCAGGCCACCGCCAGCAGATCCTCGGCAAAGCCGGCAAACCAGCTGTCACGCAAGTCGTTACTGGTACCAGTCTTGCCGGCCACACGCAGCTCGCGCGGGATGCGGTTGTAGGCGGAACGGCCGGTGCCTTCCGTCATTGCCCGCCGCATCGCTTCGCGCACCAGATAAACGGGCGCTGCCGCAAAGCGCTGCTCGACATGCAGCGGATAGCGTCCCAGCGGCTCTCCTTCTGCAGTCAGCACATTATGGATGGCCCTCAGCGGCGTATGAAAACCGCCATTGGCCAGTGTCTGGTACATCTGCGTCACCTGCAGCGGCGTCAGGCTGCCGGCCCCGAGCAGCATCGACGGAAACGCCGGCCAGTCATGATCCGCGCCCAGCTGACGGGCGGTTTTCAGCACCTCGCCAATGCCGACATCCATCCCCAGACGAGCCGTGGACAGGTTATAGGACTGCGCCAGCCCCTGATACAGGAACACCGTGCCATGCTCCTGACGGTCGTAGTTCTGCGGCGTCCAGTCACGCCCCTTGCTATCACGCACGCTGAAGCTCCGATCCTGCAGGTAGCTGGTCAGGGTGTAGCGTTGCGGCTGCGCCAGCGCGGCCAGATATACTGCCGGCTTGACCAGCGACCCGACCGGTCGCGTGGCATCCAGCGCCCGGTTGAAGCCGGCAAAACGCGGCTGCCGGCTGCCAAGCATGGCTAGCACCTCGCCACTGCCCGGGCGCACCGCCACCATCGCCGCCTCGACCTGATCAATACCGCTGCGCCCCCTCATGCGGGCGAACGTCTCAGTCAGGGCCGCTTCGGCTTTCTGCTGCAGCACCGGGTCCATGCTGGTGAAAATGCGCAGCCCTTCCTCGGTCAGGTCCTGCTCGCGGTAGTCCTGGCGCAACTGGCGCTTGACCAGATCCATGAACGCCGGATAGCTGGTATTGGCCAGGCTGCCCTGGCTGGTCACGCCCAGCGGTTGCTGTTTTGCTGTCGCCAGCTGCTCCTGGCTGATCGCTCCCTGCTCGGCCAGCATATCCAGCACCAGATCGCGCCGCTCTTTGGTTCGCTCCGGGTGACGGCGCGGGTTATAGAAGGAAGCTCCCTTGACCATGCCGACCAGCAGGGCCACCTGATGCACCTCCAGCTCGGCCAGCGGCTGGCTGAAATAGTACTGGCTGGCCAACCCGAAACCATGCACGGCACGACTGCCATCCTGCCCGAGGAACACCTCGTTGAGGTACGCCTCCAGAATCTCTTCCTTGTCGTAATGCAGCTCAAGCAGGATCGCCATCAGCGCTTCGTTGAACTTGCGGCTCAGGCTGCGCTCGTTGGTCAGAAAAAAATTCTTCACCAGCTGCTGGGTCAGGGTGCTGCCGCCCTGCTGCAAACGGCCGGATGACGCATTGATCCACACCGCCCGCCCGATCGAGCGCAGCGACACACCATGGTGCTCGAAGAAATCCCGGTCCTCCACAGCGGTCAGCGCCTGGATCAGGTAACCCGGCGTATCCGCCAGCCGGATCAGGATGCGGTCTTCCTGGTGCGCCGGATACAGCCCGCCAATCAGCAACGGCTCCAGCCGCATCACCGGCAAAGCAGTGCCATCGGCCTTGCTCAGGGCAGCCACCTGCCCGCCAGAGAAGCGTACCCGTACCCGTTGCGCCGGTTCGTTACCGTCATAGAAGCGGAAACCCCGGGCAAACACCTCGACCTGATTGCCATTCACCGACATGCTGCCGGAGCGCTGCGCCGCCGTGGTGCGGCGATACCCCAGCGCCTGCAGCTCGGTGATGAAATCCTGCTGCTGCAGTTTCTGGCCGGCATACAGCTCCAGCGGACGGGCATAGACCCGCGCCGGCACCGTCCAGCGCTTGCCGGCAAAGCGCTCCTGCACGATCGCATCCAGATACATCATGTACCCGGCCAGCGCCAGCGCGGCCACTATGGACAGTTTGACCAGCAGCCCCAGCCAACTGAATCTGCGCCTGCCAACCGTTTTTTTCTTGCCCTTTGCCTGCCGTTTGCTCATAGCCAAACCGTGTTAAACCCCGTGTTTTCCTTTGCACCACCGTGCACAGTTGCCATAATGCGGCATTCGCCTGCACCCTTTAAGGAAGAATCGTGAACCAAGCCCTGATCAACGCCCTGCAAAATCCGGCCATCTACCCGCATGACACCGAAGATTTCCGCGTCATCGAAACCCATATCTCGACCGTGATCCTGAGCGGCCCTTATGCCTACAAGATCAAGAAACCGGTCAACTTCGGCTTTCTCGACTTCACCAGTCTCGATGCCCGCCGGCACTTCTGCCAGGAAGAGGTACGCCTCAACCAGCGCCTGACCAGTGGCCTGTATCTGGATGTCATCGCCATCACCGGCAGCCCGGAGGCGCCACAACTGGGCGGCAGCGGCGAAATCATCGAGTACGCCATCCGCATGCGCCAGTTTCCGCAGGAGCACTTGCTCGACCGGATGCTGCAGCGCGGCGAGCTGGGTACAGTCGAAATCGACGCCCTGACCCGCCAGATCTCCCGCTTTCACCTGGATGCCCCGGTAGTTGCACAAGGCCACCCCCTGGCACAGTCGGACGCCATTATGGCACCGGTACGGCAAAACTTTGAGCAAATTCGCCCTCTGCTCAGCGAAGCCGTCGACCTGCAACAGCTCGATGCCCTGGAAGCCTGGGCCGAAGACAGCTTCCAGCGTCTGCTGCCCCTGTTAGAACAGCGCTGCCAGAATGGTTCCATCCGCGAATGCCATGGCGACATCCACCTGGGCAACGCCACTGTGCTGGACGGCGAAGTGGTACTGTTTGACTGCATCGAGTTCAACGAACCCTTCCGGCTGATCGACATTGCCTGCGACGCCTTCTTCCTCGCCATGGACCTGGAAGACCGCGGCCAGCACGCCCTGGCCCGCCGTTTCACCAACAACTGGCTGGAGCAGACCGGCGACTACGAGTGCCTGCCACTGATCAACTTCTACAAGGCCTACCGCGCCATGGTGCGCGCCAAGGTCAACCTGTTCCGTCTGGCGCAGGAAAGCAACCCGGCAGTGCAGACCGACGTCCTGCGCCAGTACCGCAGCTATACCCGCCTGGCGGAAAGCTACTCGGCGATTCCGGCACGTTTCCTGGCCATCACCCACGGTATCTCCGCCTGCGGCAAAAGCACCGTGGCCATGCAGCTGGTCGAGGGGCTGGGCGCCCTGCGCCTGCGTTCCGATGTTGAGCGCAAGCGGCTGTTTGGCGAGCAGACAGTGACCGGCAACCCGGTCGATACCGGGCTGTACTGCGCCGAACTGACGCAGCAGACCTACGCCCATTTGCACCAGCAGGCACTCGCCGCATTGCAGGCTGGCTATCCGGTGGTGATTGACGCGGCCTACCTGATGCAGGAACAGCGCCAGCAGGCCGCCGAAGTGGCGCAGTCCAGCGGTGTGCCGTTGCTGATCCTGGACTGTCAGGCTCCCGACGAGGTAGTTGCCCAATGGCTGATCGAGCGCCACGCAGCGGGTATCGACCCGTCCGATGCCACCCCGGAAGTGGTTGCCGCACAGCGGGCCACCCGTCAGCCGCTGACCGCCGAAGAGCAGCAATACAGCCAGACCGTGCTGACCAACGACGCAGCTTCGATGGACGGACTGGTTGAGCGTATCCGCAATACCCTGCAGATGCGCTGATCCAGCTGACGCTTTCGGGTTAATGTGCGAATGAATTCGCACCTGTAGGTCCGGGTTTATCCGGGCAAATCCGGCATGACCGGGCCTCGGAGGTGCCTGTGCGAACGAATTCGCACATGTAGGTCCGGATTTATCCGGACATCAAATCCGCCAGTACGTCCGGCAGCTCGTTCAAACAACGGATCTGCGCTGCTGGCGGCTTTCCGCCCGGCCAATCCAGGCCGGCGGCATTGAACCATACCGCATGCATGCCGGCAGCCTGGGCACCGGCAACATCATCATGCGGATTATCGCCCAGATGCACCGCCTGCTGCGGCGCAACTCCGGCGCGCCCCAACGCAGCACCAAAGGCCGCCACATGGGGCTTGCCGACACCCAGCGCATCGGCATTCAGGGCAAAATCAAAACAGTCTCCCAGCCCGACGCGGCGGATATCGGCATTGCCGTTGCTCAACGCCCCCAGCAGATAGCCCTGCTGCCGCAAACTGTGCAACATCGGCCTTGCCTGCGGGCTGACCTCGACCTTTTGCCGCTCGCCGAGAAAAAACTGGAAGGCCTCTTCGGCCAGCAACGCAGCCTGCTCCGGTGCATCACCGGCATCCAGATAAGCCTGGCGCAACACCTGGAAACGTATCGCGCTAACGCTATGGGCAATCTGCGGCATCCGCTCCAGCACCTGACGCTTGAGCTGCTGCAAGCGTGGCAATGTCATCAGCCCCAGCTGCGGCGAGCGCTGCGCCAGCCACTGCTGCAACGCCTGCTCGGCACGAGCGATCACCGGTGCCGTGTGCCACAAGGTATCGTCCAGATCAAAGGTGACCAGCCGGATATCCAGTTTCGCCATCATTCGGCCCACTCGAACAATGCATCCAGCGCCTGCTCCAGCCGCTCGACCGCCACTACCTGCATGCCGGCCGGGGCCTGTTTCGGCGCATTGCCCTTGGGCACTACAGCCCGTCTGAAGCCATGCTTGGCCGCTTCACGCAACCGCTCCTGCCCGCTCGGTACCGGACGGATCTCGCCGGACAGGCCGATCTCGCCAAACACCAGCAAGTCATGCGGCAACGCACGGTTGCGCAGGCTGGACATGATCGCAGCCATCAGCGCCAGGTCGGAGGCCGTTTCCAGCACCTTGACCCCGCCCACCACGTTGAGGAACACATCCTGGTCATGGCTGGCAATGCCGCCATGACGGTGCAACACCGCCAGCAGCATGGCCAGCCGGTTGTGGTCCAGCCCCAGGGTGACACGCCGCGGGTTGGCCAGATGGCTGGTATCGACCAGCGCCTGCACCTCCACCAGCAATGGCCGCGAACCCTCCCAGCTGGCCATCACCACGCTGCCCGGCACCGCCGACTGCGCCCGGTTGAGAAAGATCGCCGAGGGGTTGGACACCTCGCGCAGGCCACGGTCGGTCATGCCGAACACGCCCAGCTCGTTGACCGCGCCAAAACGGTTCTTCACCGCCCGCAACATGCGCAGACGGCCATCGGCATCGCCCTCGAAATACAGCACCGTATCGACCATGTGTTCCAGCACGCGCGGGCCGGCCAGCGAACCCTCCTTGGTGACATGGCCGACCAGAAAGATGGCGGTACCGGTCTGCTTGGCAAAACGCACCAGCAGCGCGGTGCTTTCCCGCACCTGCGCCACACCGCCGGGAGCCGACTGCAGCTGCTCGGTATAGATGGTCTGGATGGAATCGATCACCAGCACGCGCGGCTTTTCCCGCTGGGCCACGGCAATGATGCTTTCCACGCAGGTCTCGGTCATCACCTTGAGCTTGTCCAGCGGCAGCTCCAGCCGGCGGCCACGCATGGCCACCTGCTGCTGGGATTCCTCACCGGTGACATAGAGCGCCGGAATATGCTGTGCCAGGCTACACATGGTTTGCAGCAGGATGGTGGATTTGCCAATGCCCGGGTCGCCGCCCAGCAACACCACCGAGCCGTCCACCAGCCCGCCTCCAAGGACGCGGTCCAGCTCCTTCGACTGGGTACTGAAACGCGGGATTTCCTCGACGCTGACATCCGCCAGGGTTTTCAGGGTGGCGTGCTCGCCGGTCCAGCCGGTCCGGGCGCTGCCACTGCGGGCAGCGCCTTCCACCACTGTTTCGACCATGGTGTTCCAGGCACCGCAATCGGCGCACTGCCCCGCCCACTTGGGCTGGGTTGCGCCACAGTCGGTGCAGCCGAAAATACGCTTTGCCTTGGCCATCGGTGCTCCTTGTCCGCTTGTTCAAAGCGGCAAAGTATACAGCAGTCATGCCGGAGCTGGCCGGCATGCGGCCGGGCCCTGCCCGGCCTGTCCGGATAAATCCGGACCTACAGGTGCGAATTCTTTCGCACATGAGCCTCCGCGGCCCGGTCATGCCACGCTTGTCCGGATAAATCCGGACCTACAGGTGCGAATTCATTCGCACATGAGCCTCCGCGGCCGGCCATGCCGCGCCTGTCCGGATAAATCCGGACCTACAGGTGCAAATTCATTCGCACATGAGCCTCCGTGGCCCGGTCATGCCACGCCTGTCCGGATAAATCCGGACCTACATCTGCGAATTCATTCGCACATGAGCCTCCGCGGCCGGCCATGCCGCGCCTGTCCGGATAAATCCGGACCTACATCTGCGAATAAATCCGGACCCATCGTAGGTGCGAATTCATTCGCACATGTTGCTGGAGCCAGCACTAGCAAACAGACAGGCAAAAAAACGCCGGTCAGAGACCGGCGTCAAGCCCAACTCCCGCCTGTGATCATGGAGAGAAAACAATCACGGACAGGTCACAACAACAGCTTCAAATCCTAGTGCGCACTACCGCCACAGCCGCCGCAGCAGCTGGTTGTTACCGGCAGTTCCAGCTCGCCAATCAGCTGCTTGCCCAGTGCGGCGTATTCGGCAGCTTCTTCAGCACCCGCGGAAGAGTTCTGGACCAGTGCATCCAGAGTCGCGTAACGCTGGGCCCGCTGGGCAAAAGCACCGTCAGCCATGGCGCGAGCCAGCAGCTTGTCGGCCAGCTCCGGGTTTTCGCGCAGCAGCGGGTGGTTCTCAACAGTCATGGCAATTCCTCACAAAGTTGTTTTCTACCTGCACAGACTAATGAAAGCAGCACCAAAGGATGCTTGATAGCAATCAAGCAATGGTTCTGCAGGCAAAAAACCGGCCCGACAGCCCCGTCCCGCACATCACAAGGCACAATACAAACAGGCTCGCCCGCGCAGGCCGGGCCCGGATTCATCCGCTACCAAAAGAGCAAAAACCCAGGGGCACGGGTCAATCCGCACTGGCCGAAAGACCGGCACAGACCCTGCGCCGGCCAGGCCTTACAGGATGTCCAGCAGCTCGACATCAAACACCAGCGCGCTGTGCGCAGGAATGCTGCCCACGGCACGCTCGCCATAGGCCAGCTCTGCCGGCACATACAGGCGCCACTTGCTGCCCACCGGCATCAGTTGCAGTGCCTCGGTCCAGCCGGCAATCACGCCACCCACCGGAAACTCGGCAGGCTGGCCGCGCTCGTAGGAGCTGTCAAACACACTGCCATCAATCAGGGTGCCGTGGTAATGGGTGCGCACGGTGCTGTCACGGCCTGGCTTGTCGCCATCGCCAACGGTCAGCACTTCATACTGCAGGCCGGACTCCAGGGTGACAACGCCGTCTTTTTTGGCGTTTTCCTGCAAAAATTCAACACCGGTCTGAGCCGCCTTTGCCGCTTTCTCGGCCGCCTCGGCCTCCATGCGCTCACGGATCACTGCAAAACTTGCGCTTAACTGCTCAGGTTCAACCGCACTGGGCGCACCATTGAAGGCATCACGCAGACCGGCCATCACCGCCTCGATACTGGTGCCGGGGGGCGGGTTCTGGCGCAGTTGTTCGCCCATCTGGCGGCCAATGCCGTAGCTGACGCGGGACTCATTGGTATTCAATTCAGGGGTAGACACATACACCTCACTTGCTTGGCTGGCAAACCGGGCCTGTCCCGATTTTTCATGACCGGGCATGCTAACAGAAAAGCCCCCGCCATTGCGCGCGGCACGCCAGCCGTACCCCTTAAGTAGTCCTTGTACTCATACAAGGGGCTTGCTACCATTTTCCGCCGTGAGAACCGGCTCGCACTCCCCAGAGAGTTTCCTTCACGAGCCGACCTGCCATTCCGCATGGAATATTTTACGTTTCTAACGACTTGGAGAGACCCAATGAAAGCTCCCGTACGTGTTGCCGTCACCGGCGCAGCTGGTCAAATCGGTTATGCCCTGCTGTTCCGTATCGCCAGTGGCGAAATGCTGGGCAAGGACCAGCCGGTAATCCTGCAACTGCTGGACCTGCCACAAGCCCAGGACGCCCTGAAAGGCGTCATGATGGAACTGCAAGACTGTGCGTTCCCGCTGCTGGCCGGCATGACCGCTTCCGATGATCCGGAAGTTGCTTTCAAGGACATCCAGGTTGCCATCCTGGTGGGTGCCCGTCCACGCTCCAAAGGCATGGAGCGTTCCGACCTGCTGGCCGCCAACGCCGAAATCTTCACCGTCCAGGGCCGCGCCCTGAACAAGGTTGCCGACCGCAACGTCAAGGTTCTGGTGGTTGGCAACCCTGCCAACACCAACGCCTACATCGCCATGAAGTCCGCGCCAGACCTGAACCCGCGCAACTTCACCGCCATGCTGCGTCTGGACCACAACCGCGCCCTGAGCCAGGTTGCCGAGAAAACCGGCAAGGCCGTAGCCGACATCCGCAAACTCTGCGTCTGGGGCAACCACAGCCCGACCATGTACGCCGACTACCGCTACGCCACCATCAACGGCGAAAACGTCAAGGACCTGATCAACGACCAGGAATGGAACGCCAACGTATTCCTGCCAACCGTCGGCAAGCGTGGCGCTGCCATCATCGAAGCCCGTGGCCTGTCCTCTGCCGCTTCCGCTGCCAACGCCGCTATCGACCACATCCACGACTGGTGGCTGGGCACCAACGGCGAGTGGGTCACCATGGGTATTCCTTCCGACGGCTCCTACGGCATTCCTGAAGGCACCATGTTCGGCTTCCCTGTCACCTGCGCCAACGGCGAGTACGAAATCGTCAAGGGCCTGGAAATCGACGAGTTCAGCCAGAAGTACATCAACATCACTCTGGACGAGCTGGAGCAGGAAAAAGCCGGCGTTGCCCACCTGCTGTAAGTCGCTGCAAGCATTTGCATGACACCAGAACAGCCGCCTCCGGGCGGCTGTTCTGTTTCCGGGTGCAAACAGCTTGCCCTCCTCGCACACCACCCCTTTTCCACCTGCGCGCCCAGCCGGGCCAGAAAAGCCACTCCCGGCAACACCCCGAAAACGGCAAACAGTTGCCATGGCAAAAACCGCTTTCTGCTATGCTGTAGCCAGTCCTGACGCAAACGGAGAACAGCCATGCAGCGCATTTTGCAGTTTCTGCTGATCAGCTTTTTACTTACCGGTTGCCAGACCGCCGCCCTGACCGAACTCGACTACAACCCCGGGCAGGACTTCTCCCACTGGCAAAGCTGGCAATGGGCCGAGCCCGCCGTCGAATTCTACAGCCGCGAACAATCCAGCGACCTCGACCAGGAACGCATCCGCGACGTGGTCGGCGACCAGCTGCTGCAATGGGGCTTTTTGCCCACCGAAGAGCAGCCCGACTTTCTGGTACGTGCCTGGCTGGGCCAGGAAGACCGCGTCGAGCGCGTTTATGTCCATCGTGGCGGTTACTGGGGCGATCCCTGGGGACGTTACTGGGGCGGCCCCGGCTGGATCGAACCGCAGGACGTGCGCTACCGGGTCTTCACCCTGCAACTGGACATTCTGGACGCCCAAAGCGGCAAGCTGGCCTGGCGGGCCAGCGAACAATGGCCAGCCACATCCAGCGCCACCCGCCCACAAAAACGTGACGCGGAAATCCGCAAAGCAGCCGGGCGATTGCTGAAAAACTTCCCGCCGCAACGATGAGCGCCGTAACGGCACACTGAAACAGGAAATCCAGAATTCACACCATGAGCACACTGACACTCTGGCTATTTCTGCTGATGGCCTTCATGGCCGGCTTCTTCATGCCGGTGCAGGCCGGCATCAACGGCCTGCTGGCCCGCGAACTGTCCAGCGTTCTGGCGGCAGCCACCATCTCGTTCCTGATGGGCACCCTGGGGCTGGTCCTGGCCCTGCTGCTGCAACGTGAAAGCATCCCGCTTGCCGGGTTCAGACAACTGCAGTGGTGGCATCTGGCCGGCGGCCTGATGGGTGCTTTCTTCGTCTTCACCGCCGCCTTTGCCGCCCCGCGCATCGGTGCCCTGTTGTTCATGGCACTGGTACTGGCCGGGCAGATGGCCAGCGCCCTGCTGCTCGACCACCAGGGCTGGCTGGGCTTTCGCGAATCCTCCATCACCACCGGCAAGGTGCTGGGCATGGCCTGCATCGTCGCCGGCGTCTGGCTGATCCGTCGGGGATAAGATAAGCGCCCGGCCCTGCCCAACAGAGTCATAACTGGCCGCCCGCCAGCCACAACCGGCCACAACAGAAGCCCCAGGCCCGCCTTCAGGCTGCAACACACAGCAGAAAACCGGATTATCACCCCGCGCCACACTCATTAGTCTTAATTTGACTACCAAGGGCTGACATTTGCCGCAGTTCAAGGCATATTGTCCGCTTTTACATACCAAGGCACCGGCATGGCTTCCATTCTTCTGTTGCACGGCCCCAACCTCAATTTGCTGGGCACACGCGAGCCCGGGGTTTACGGCTCAAACACGCTGGACGACATCAACCATGCCCTGCAGCAGCAGGCCGCTGCCGCCGGCCACCGGCTGGATTGCCTGCAGAGCAACGCCGAATACCAGTTGATCGAACGCATTCATGCAGCCAGAAACGACGAAACTGCGTTCATCATCATCAATCCTGCCGCTTTTACACATACCAGCGTTGCTTTACGTGACGCGTTGCTGGCAGTGAGCATCCCATTCATTGAAGTGCACTTGTCCAACGTGTACAAGCGCGAACCTTTTCGACACCACTCCTACTTCTCCGACATTGCGGTAGGGGTGATTTGCGGCCTGGGTGCCAGCGGTTACCGCCTGGCCCTGGATGCCGCAATCGAGCATGTCAACAATCCCTGATTACCACTCAAACAACCTGCGGAGTCATACCCGATGGATATTCGTAAAGTAAAAAAACTCATTGAACTCGTTGAAGAATCCGGCATTGACGAACTGGAGATTCACGAGGGCGAAGAGTCCGTACGCATCACCCGCCACAGCGCCGTAGCCGCCCAACCAATCGCTTACGCTGCCGCTCCGGCCCCGGTTGCCGCCCCGGCACCCGTTGCTGCACCTGCCGCCGCGCCCGCCGCAGAAGCTGCCGCGCCCCAGCTGAAAGGCACCGTGGTCCGCTCGCCGATGGTCGGTACCTTCTACCGCGCCCCTTCCCCCACCTCCGGCAACTTTGTCGAGCCCGGCCAGAGCGTGAAAAAAGGCGACGTACTGTGCATCGTTGAAGCCATGAAAATGATGAACCACATCGAAAGCGATGTCGGCGGCGTGATCGGCGAAATCCTGGTAGAAAACGGCCAGCCGGTTGAATACGACCAGCCCCTGTTCACCATCGTTTAAATCACCTGGAGTCTGCAATGCTGGAAAAAGTCCTGATTGCCAACCGCGGTGAAATTGCACTGCGCGTGATGCGTGCGTGTAAAGAAATGGGCATTAAAACCGTAGCCGTCTATTCCTCGGCTGACCGCGACCTGATGCACCTGTCCCTGGCCGACGAAACCGTCTGTATCGGTCCGGCCCCCGGTGCCCAGTCTTACCTGCAAATCCCTGCCATTATCGCCGCCGCCGAAGTGACCGGCGCCAACGCCATTCACCCCGGCTACGGCTTTCTGGCGGAAAACCCCGACTTCGCCGAGCAAGTCGAAAACTCCGGCTTCACCTTCATCGGCCCCAGCGCCGACGTCATCCGCATGATGGGTGACAAAGTCGCCGCCAAGGACGCCATGAAAAAAGCCGGCGTGCCGGTGGTACCCGGTTCCGACGGCCCGCTGCCCGAAGACGAGCAGGAAGCCCTGCGCATCGCCCGTGAAGTGGGCTATCCCGTCATCATCAAGGCCGCCGGCGGCGGCGGTGGTCGCGGCATGCGTGTGGTCCATCACGAAGACGACCTGATCCGCTCCGCCGTACACACCCGCAACGAAGCGGCTGCCGCCTTCGGCAACCCGGTGGTGTATCTGGAAAAGTTCCTCGGCAACCCGCGCCACGTCGAGATCCAGATCATGGCCGACGGCCAGGGCAACGCCGTACACTTCGGCGATCGCGACTGCTCGCTGCAGCGCCGCCACCAGAAGGTCATCGAGGAAGCCCCGGCTCCCTACATTGACGAGCAGGCGCGCAAGCAGGTATTCGAGCGCTGCGTGCAAGCCTGTATCGACATCGGCTACCGTGGCGCGGGCACCTTCGAGTTCCTCTACGAGGACGGCCGCTTCTACTTCATCGAGATGAACACCCGCATCCAGGTGGAGCACCCGGTCACCGAGATGATCACCGGCTTTGACCTGGTCAAGGAGATGATCAGCATCGCCGCCGGCAACCCGCTGTCGGTCAGCCAGAAGGACATCAAGTTCCGTGGTCACGCCTTCGAATGCCGCATCAACGCGGAAGACCCCGACAACTTCATGCCCAGCCCCGGCCTGGTCAAGCATTACCACGCCCCCGGCGGCAACGGTGTGCGCATGGACTCCCACCTGTACAGCGGCTACCGCGTGCCACCGCACTATGACTCCCTGATCGGCAAGATCATCACCTGGGGCGAAACCCGCGAAGAGGCCATGGGCCGCATGCGCAACGCTCTGGATGAAATCATTGTCGACGGCATCAAGACCAACGTACCCCTGCACATTGACCTGATGAACGACAAGGGCTTCATGCACGGCGGTGTCAACATCCACTACCTGGAAAACAAGCTCAACCGCAAGTAAGGCTTGTCACCAATTAAAACGGCCACCCATGGGTGGCCGTTTTTGTTTTCTGCTAATGGTGAAGCTGGCATCATCAGATGCTCAGAGTATCAATTCACTTTAACCGCTTCTGATTATTCTCCGGGCTCCGTCGACAGTCCAAAACCGCATAAACACTGACTAGCTCATTTTCGACCTGATAGTAGACGGCATAAGGAAAACGCCGAGCCAGCAGGCGATAAAATTTTTCAGCATAAATCGGATGAATTCCGGAAAAAAAATGAAGTGAATCAATATCAGCTTGTAACGAACTCAAAAAATACTTGCCCAGCCCTGCCTGCTGCTTTTCATAAAACTGGAAAGCAGTCTTCAGATCATCATTCGCAGAATTCAGTATCTTGATTTTCAACGAGACAATTCCTGAAGTTCTCGTTTCACGACGTCCCAGTCTTCAAAGACGGATTCACCGGTATCGACCCGCTTCAAGCGTCGATCAAGCTCTTTGCCATGCCAGCGTGGCGAAACCTCCTCAGAATTTTCTGAGCTGATGCTGCTCCAAAGCAAGTCGATAATTTCCAGTTTTTCCCGCAGTGTCATTCGGTCTACAGGTATGCTTACCATATGCCCTCCTGCTTTATGTGGTCGCCACATTATCAGATTCGTTTAATGCGTAATCGCTGAATCAGTGTACTCAAATCTTCACAGATAAACCGCCCTATTGAAGGACGGAGCCAAGTCTTTCACAAAAAACAATATCATTAGCACCAGCTGACTGGCTCGTTATCACACATCATTTTTCAAATTTCCAGGCGAGCAAGCCTTCAGCGTGCTTCTGCCTGCAGGTACACCCAGTCAACGATATCCGACTGGGGCTGGTAGCCGTTGACGGTCTCGAGCAGCACCTGGCGAATATCCTCGCACTCGCCACGCTCGGCCAGCACCAGCAGCCGGCGCAGCACCGCGCACAGTTCGTGCCAGGGCAGGTACTCCTCGCTGGCACGCATGATCATCGGGTGCTCCGTACCGCTGACATTATCGCCGATCAGCAGCTCTTCGTAGAGCTTCTCGCCGGGGCGCAGGCCGGTGAACTCGATGCTTATTTCACCCGCAGGCTCCTCCTCCGAACGCACCGTCAAGCCGGACAGGCGGATCATCTTCTGCGCCATCTCCAGAATGCGCACCGGCTCGCCCATATCCAAAACGAACACATCGCCGCCCAGCCCCATGGAGCCGGCCTGAATCACCAGCTGCGCGGCCTCGGGAATGGTCATGAAATAGCGGGTCATTTCCGGATGGGTCACCGTCACCGGGCCGCCGTCGCGAATCTGCTTGCGAAACAGCGGAATCACCGAACCCGACGAGCCCAACACATTACCAAAACGCACCATGGTGAAGCGGGTGGTGTTGGTGACTTCCTGCCGGGCACTGTCACTAAACAATTGTACGTGCTGCTCATGGCTCAACGCTTGCAGCACCATCTCGGCCAGGCGCTTGGTGCTGCCCATCACGTTGGTTGGCCGCACAGCCTTGTCAGTGGAAATCAGCACAAAGTTCTGCACACCGGTCTCAATCGCCGCCTGTGCGGTATAAACCGTACCCATAACGTTGTTGCGAATGCCTTCCGCCGTATTGTGCTCAACAATGGGCACATGCTTGTAGGCAGCCGCATGGTAAACCGTGTTGACTGGCCAACTGACAAACACTTCAAGCAAACGCTTTTTGTTGCGCACCGAGCCCAACACCGATATCAGCTGCACCGGCAGCGCTTCCGCCTGCACCCGCTGCTCCAGCTCCTGGCTGATGGCATACAAATTGAACTCGCTGTGTTCATACAGAATCAGCGTGGTAGCGCCACTGGCCAAAATCTGGCGGCACAATTCAGACCCGATGGAACCGCCAGCACCGGTCACCAGCACCACCTGCCCCTTGATGCAACGGTCAAACAGCGCCTGATTCGGCACCACCGCATCACGGCCAAGCAGGTCGGCAATGTCCACCTCCTGCAGATCCTGCACCTTCACCAGCCCCTGGGCCAGGTCCATAAAGCCCGGTACCGAACGCACATGCACCGGATACGGCTCCAACAGTGTCAGTACTTCACGGCGGCGGGCGCGGGTCGCCGACGGCATAGCCAGCAACACCTGGCTGGCTCCGGTAACCCGCAGCATCTCTTCGATATGCTTGGGCTTGTACACCTTGAGGCCGGCAATGGTACGGGTGGCAATGGAGTCATCATCATCAAGAAAGGCCACCGGCTCCATCACCCGCCCCATGCGCAAGGCCCGCACCAGCTGGTTGCCGGCCGATCCGGCTCCGTAAACGGCCACCCTGGGCAAATGCCTGCGCGAGCGCAAAAACGTCCGGCCAATACCGCGCCAGCTGTCGAGAAAGTACTGCCGCATCAGCACACGCAAGCCACCCAGCACCAGCAAGCTGATGGTCCAGTACAGCATGACAAAGGAGCGTGGAATCTGCGCCACACCCGGCCGCTGCATCCACAAAATCGCCACTGCAAGCGCCAAAGCCGCAAGCGTCAGCGCCTTGGCAATTTCAATCAGGGCTTCACGCCCCAAATAACGCATCACGGCGCGGTACATACCGAAGCGGATGCACAGCGGAATGGTGATCAAGGGTGCGATGAAAAACAGCCATGCATGCTCATTGACAGCAACCCACGCCCTATCAAAACCAACCCGCACAACAAACGCCAGCCACAGGCAAAGCCAGATCAAGATCAGATCAGTGGCCACCTGCAACACGCGCTTCTGCCGGCGTGACAGGTTTAGCAAAAAATTACGCAACATCAAAACAATCCATTAACACCACAATTGCCAACTAAACACTAGAGTTGTCAGCGCATCCATCAAACCAGGCAGTTTTTGTTGCGCGGCCAGCTCTCGCGCTCAATAGCTTCCGCAATCAAAGGTGCCTTCTTGCGTATCACATCCAGCGGGGTCCCGTCTTCGTACATTTCTAGCCATTGCCGTCGTATCCGCACAATCCGCTCATCATGTTGCAAGGGTAGCGCCTGCAATGTGTACCTGGCCTTTGTGATGGCATGCTCAGGCACCTTATCAGTCAACATCAGTTGCAGCGAAGGGAGCTCAATAGCAAACCAGTCGTCTTCGACTTCAAAAGGATCCAGCAAATCCACAGCAGGTTTACGGTTTTTGGCGCTATTGATCCAGCCCTCGACATACCGATAATTATTCCACTCATAGGCAAGCCCACGATTTTCCTGAATGGATACATGATGATCAACCGTACCCGAAGAAATCCACATCGCACCATAGCCACAACGCTCAGAAAACCCTGCAGCCAACGCCAATCGAAACGGCGACCAAAAAGCGGCTGGGCGCGTAGTCGACGGATTGTTTTCTAGCCATTTTTGACCTTTTTTACGGCATTTAGCATCAAACTCCGCCGGCTCGATTAGCGGGTTGGGCACTTCGATCATGTAGGTTCTGCTCCTTGCAGATTGTTTTCATACCAAACAATCCACCTTGGCCAAAACGGATCCATGCCGGGCAGGCTTTCAACCAACGCGCAATGAATTTCCTGGCACGTTTCCAGTCCTTTTGATAACTCATCCCGATCACTACGCATCAGTGCTTCCGCTGCTTCAATAGCATTTTCGGCCGCAACAGAGCGGGCCTGACGCAGGCCAAAAGCCTCAGAAACCAGCCAGGCAACTGCATCGCCTTGCTTGGCCCAGGGCGAGTTTCGGATAACCGCTTGTCCGTTTTCCAGCTCCAGAGTAAAGACCGCATCCTGCTCCTCATCAAACTCCGGCTCTGCCGACATCATCACCAAGGGCGAGTGAGTCGCCACAAGCAACTGAACCGGTACCTGCTCGCCAGTCAGACTTTGCATCACATTAAGCAACGCTGGAATAATGCGGCGCTGCCACTGCGGGTGCAGATGACACTCAACTTCATCAATCAGAAAAATTACTTCACGCGCCTGCCGGCGACCTGTCTGTTTACATGCAATGATGTGTTCACGCCAGGTCCAAACCAGCAAATAGGCCAGCGCCACAATACGCCGCATTCCTGCAGACGCATGTATCAAGGCAACATCCTGCCCATAAGGCATACGTAATGACGGGTAGTCTTTAACATCCAGTCCAAGCCGTACCGGCTCACCCGGCAGCAGCTGCTCAGCAGGTGAAGGCGAAAGCGCCTCAAGCACCCGTGCCAGATCAGCAAATGCAGGATCATTACCTTTCTGCCACAGCACCCAATCATGAATCAGGCCATTGCAATGCCGAACGCCATTCTCTTCAAGACCTGACCAAACCTGTCCGGCAGAAAAATTAAATGCACTGGCTCTCTGGGCCGAGTCCGTGCTGGCATCAGACCAGTAATTGCGGGCTGGATCCCATACAGAAAAACTGCCATCAACACCCGCATAGAGCACCACGCCAGGAATGGCCGGACGGCCCTGCTTTACCGGCCACAACTGTTGACTGCGCACAAAATCCGACCGAACCTCAAAAGGCTCCCGGGATGATTTTGTATATGCATAGGCAATGCTGGGAGCCTTGTAGCCAACCTGGGGCACCGCTGGCACACCCCGCGCCCAGTTCCGTGTCAACGCCCACCAGGCAATATCCAACAAAAAACTCTTGCCAAGCCCGTTATCACCGGTAATAAAATTTAATCTCGGCGCAAATTCTATTGAGCCAAACTCCCTGGCAGGCCCAACACCTTTCATGTGTAAAGAAATCAACATAAACAACGCCTAAATGCAGTCGTGATTGCGAACTATACCACGTGGAGAAAATGATCAGCAGTTGGCCAAAAACAGCCTTTATTGGGCGCTATCCAATCAACCGGTTCAACCACGCACACGATCACCGCTGCCCTTGCCGGTTACCGTCTGGACGATGAAGCGGAAGTAATTGCCCAGCGACATTTCACGAATCATCCTGGCATCCGTTTCTGCCAACAGCTTCGGCGTAGACATGTCAATTTCATTCACCTGAGCCAGGCCGGTGATACCAGGGCGCACATTGTACACACCTAAAGCATCGCGCTCGGCAATCAGCTCGTGCTGGTTGAACAGGTTGGGACGCGGCCCGACCAGACTCATCTCGCCTTTCAGCACATTCCACAACTGCGGCAGCTCATCCAGTTTGGTCTTGCGTAAAAAACCGCCCATACGGGTAATGGAAGACGCGGAAGCCAGGTGTGAAGCCACCGATGCGGTATTCACCTGCATGGTGCGAAACTTGACCAGGGTAAAGGGCTTTTTGTTGCGCCCCACCCGCTCCTGCAAAAACAAGGGCGAACCGGTATCAAACAACCCCAGCAAGTAAATCAGCAGCAACACCGGAAAGCCAAAAACCAGCCCGGAAGCCGCAAAAACAATATCAAACAGGCGCAGCAGCGCACCACCACCTGCCGTTGCAGGCGCGGCAGAATCGCCGGCAACACTGGCAACCGTTTCCGCAATACCCTGCTGCACGCTATAAGGCGCTTTCCAGCCCAGCAGTTGCTGTGCCTTGCTGATATCAACCTGTAAATCGCCCACCAACCGATCAACCACAGCCTGCCTGCCAGTCAGGCGCCCCGCCAGGCGAAACAGCCACACCGGCACAGGCAGCAAGCCCGCACGCCGCCCCTGAGCCCTGCGCATCCGCACCAGCAGCTCGCGCAAAGACACATCTTCACCATCGGCAATCACAAATGTCTGGTTGGCAGCAGCCGGGTGCGTGATGCAGGTTTCGATAAAATGGCAGAGGTTGCCCACATAAAGCATACTGCGCCGGTTACGAACGGAGCCAAACGGCAGCGGCCAAGGCTTGCCGGCCAGCCGGCACAGGCTACGAAAGTTCGCTTTGACCCCAGGTCCATACAACAGCGGCGGACGAACAATTACCAGCTCCATGCCTGCAGCGGCACACTCCTGCTGCAGCATCAGCTCAGCTTCTTGTTTGGACTGCCCGTATGCATCTTCCGGCGCTGCCGGCTGTTCGGCAGCAAAAGCTGCCCAACCCGATGTAGACTCACCGTTAACCTTGATCGAGCTGATAAAGACAAAACGCCTGACACCCGCCTTGGCTGCCTGCTGTACAAGTGCACAAGTGCCCGCTACGTTGACCTTGCGGTACTCCGCCAGCGGATCAGTATTTTCGTCACTCATCACATGCGCCCGCGCTGCACAGTGCACTACAGTATCCACGTCGGCCAAAGCCTGGCTCCAATCTGTCGTCGCATCCATCTCGCCAACAGCAACTACAGCCCCCTGATCCGGCGCTATTGATGTTTCTGAGCGCACAGCGAGCACCAGAGAAAACGTTTCGGCCAGATACCGAGCCAAAGCAGACCCCAGAAAACCATTGGCTCCGGTAATAAGAACTTTTGTTTGACTATTCATAGTGTTTCCAATTTTTATCAATTTCTTGGCTTACAAGCGAAGCCAGCGCCAGACTCCCTGAGCCTGTCGAACAGAATCACTTTTCAACACACTCAACGCACCTACACCTCCTGCCACTGCCGATACCACTGCACAAAGCTGGCAATACCGTCTTCTATTTCAGTGGCTGGCTTATAACCCACGGCAGCCTCCAGGCGAGCAGTATCTGCATAGGTACGGGGCACATCACCAGGCTGCATAGGCAGTAGAATTTTCTCAGCTTCCAGGCCACAAGCACTTTCGATGGCACGGATAAAGCGAGACAGCTCAATAGGTTGATTATTACCGATATTGAACAACGAATAAGGAATCGCGTTTCCTGAGCCTGTCGAAGGGATCACATCCTGAATCCTGATCACACCCTCAACAATGTCATCAATGTAAGTAAAATCACGCTGCATTTTGCCGTGGTTAAACACTTTAATCGGCTCGCCTTTTAGAATGGCTTCGGTAAACAACCAAGGCGCCATATCCGGGCGGCCAGCAGCCCGCCTTATTCATGAAACTTGCCCCAAAACAAAGAAGGCGGGCGGTTTATCCTTTATAATCAATGTGTTCCTGCAAGAACCTGATTAGAGGAGACCGCTCGCCATGGGTGAAACAATACCGACCTGGAAACCAACCTGCAACCCGTCTGTTTCTGTTCAGTTGAGCGGTCGCAAAACCAGCAGTGATGGCGGGGCTTTTTTGCTCCGGGAAGTCATGGAGCGCAGCGGTATTTGTGAGCGGCTGGAGCGGCAATTGCAGGATGATCGGGATCCGACCAGGGTTCAGCACAGTCTGATCAGCCAGCTTCGTACCCTGATCATCCAGCGCGCCCAAGGCTGGGATGATCTGAGTGACACGCAGCTACTCCGTGAAGATCCGGTATTCCAGCTGGCCTGTAGCGACCAGCGCAACACCGCGCCCTTGGCGCAGAAGCGCCCTTCTCAGCCCACCTTGTCCCGGTTGTTAAACCTGTTGGCCAAGGATGCCAATTTGAGTGCGTTACACGACGGCCTGCTGGATCTGGCCATGTGGCGTTTATCGTCCATGCGCGGTGGCAAACCACAGCCATCGATCACGCTGGATATCGACGGGCTGCCCATCGAAACCTTTGGTAGTCAGGCGGATACCGGCTATAACCGCTATGTTGGCTGCACGCATTACTCACCCTTGGTGGCCTCCATTGCTGAAACCGGCGACATGGTGGGCGGGTTGCTTCGCAAGGGTAACAGCGGCAATGCGGCTCTGGCTGACCAGTGGATTCCCAAGCTGGTTGAGCGCATTCGGCAAACGACCGGTGCTCAGGTGCGGGTGCGTTTTGATTCCGGTTTTACCGGTGATCCCACTCTGTCTGCGCTGGATGCGGCTAAAATTCCCTTTGTTGGTCGCATTGCCAGCAATGCTACGCTGGAGAAGCTGGCCCAGCCTCACCTCAAACGCCCGCCAGGCCGGCTATCGGCCTACTTGCGGGAGTGGTGCCATGAGTTTTACTACAAAGCAGAAGGCTGGGATAAACCCCGCCGCATTGTGCTGGTGGTCAGTGAGCGGCCGGACGATCTGTTTTTGCAACACTTTTTCTTGGTGACCAGCTTGGACAACCTCAACTGGCGCGGCGGTGAGGTTCTGGAGTTGTACCGCAAGCGTGGCAAGGCGGAAGGCCACATGGGTGAGCTCAAAGACACATTAAATGTGCACCTGTCCTCGACCTGCCGTGGCGACTCGACCGTGCAGCAAGTGATGGGCCGCAACCAGGTGAATCTGCTGCTGGATCTGTATGCCTACCAGCTGATGCACAGCTTGCGGGCACTGATGGAACGCATTACGCATCAGGGCTGGAGCTTGCGTAAAGTGCGCGAACAAATCCTCAAGGTAGCGGCCACAGTTGCTGTGCATGCCCGGCGCATAACGGTGCATATCGGCCACTCAGGTGACAAGTGGTGGCCCAGTCTGATCCGGAATCTGCCTAGGCTGCATCAATCGCCGACATAAATAGAGCTTTTTGCTGAACCACCTGAATATCAGCCACGCGCTGAAGCACTGACACGTCTAAAAGTCATGAGAAGCAACGAACGCGCAGAAATTTGGTTTGATTTAGCCACAAACCACGAGAAAACAGTATTCTTGAAGAGCAGAATTCATGCTTTGGCTGGCGTATGAATACTGACGCAGCGATCCGGCAGAATTGAGCGGTATTTTTTAGTGCTCATGAATAAGGCGGGGTAAGGGCGATTTGTAATCGCCCGCGGGCGCATGCAATGCGCCCCTACAACATAAACGTGCAAACTACCCACATACGTCGCAACATCGCGCCATCGTATGGCCATCACGTTTTCGCATGACCACCGTGGTTTCGTAAGGGCGATTTATAATCGCCCGCAACACCGACCGCGCGCCATCGTAAGGGCGATTTGCAATCGCCCGCGGGCGCATACAATGCGCCCCTACGATATGCCCGCGTCTTTCAGCAAAATAAAATGCTCCGCCAAGCGTATCATCAGCTCTTTTTGCTCGGGCAGGCTTTCGGCCACCAGCAGAGCTAAAGCCACCAAGGTGTTGTCGTTAATCAGCTGCTCCACAGGCTTAGCGAGCAAATGTTGGTTAATTCTCAAATACCACAAAAACAAAAAGGAGCCGCTGCGTTTATTGCCATCTGCCAATGGGTGGTTTTTGATGATGAAATACAAAAGATGCGCAGCGCGGGTAGCAACGTTTGGATAGAAAAGTTCCTCACCGAAGCCCTGCTCAATGGTTGCCAAGGCAGAAGCCAAGCCATCACCCCGCAATTGCCCAAATAACTCGGTGGCCTCACCCTTACTTATTAGTTTTTGCTTAAGCTCGATAATCGCTGCAAAGGCTTGTTCGAAACCTAAAGACTGCATGCCTTGTTGCCTACTCGGCTGCTCGCCTAAGCTTTGCTCGTCGTACCCTTGTAACAGGCTCCAACTGCGCGCGTAATCGCTGATAACCTGCGCCACAGCAGCACCTTCCTGAGAAACCAACTGCTGATTAATTAAGGTGCGGCCAAGCAAATTAACCGCCTGCTCAAACTCAACACCGCGCTCCTGCAAACGTTTTTGATTTAGGGTGTAACCCTCAACCAAATGTTGCTTTAGCACCTGGGTTGCCCATTGGCGGAATTGCACGCCACGTTGGGATTTAATGCGGTAACCCACAGAAATGATGACATCTAAAGGATAAAAAACCACTGGTTTGTCTGAACTTGCAATATGCATTTTTTGCATATTGCTTTCCTCATCTAGCTCACCCTCTTTAAATACATTGCGGATATGGCGCGATACAACAGACTGGTCTCGCTCAAAAAGCATTGCCATCTGCGCCTGGCTCAACCAAACCGTTTCCTGCTCAAGGGCCACTTCAAGCTGTGCCTGGCCATCTTGGGTGGTGAAGATTTTAATGTTTTGGTCCATTTTCTGCTTGCTCCAATTTCGTAAGGGCGATTTGTAATCGCCCGCGGGCGCATGCAATGCGCCCCTACGATATGCCCATACACCGCCATGCACGCATATACCGCAACACCCAGCGGGCGGTTACAAACCGCCCCTAGCAATGATTGTTTGGGTGTTAGGCAGGATCTCTCTGAATTTCTGTTGCAGCACTTTTTTGGC